>Ga0209711_10001649_pt1 | contig 21395 bp, 20 predicted proteins | sample ArcticOcean_MG_C_7_FD_187441 | JGI IMG/M metagenome (GOLD analysis project Ga0209711, IMG submission 187441) | Marine microbial communities from western Arctic Ocean - ArcticOcean_MG_CB11_88 (SPAdes) (version 2) | ecosystem: Environmental > Aquatic > Marine > Oceanic | place: Arctic Ocean...
TAAACACCTTTAAATCTTGATTTTGCTAACGATAATCTTTCTTTAAATGAAGCAGGGATTCCTCGAACCCAAAATAATGCTGAGATAACTAACAAAGCTAATCCACAAAATATCCAATAGGTTTTATACACTAAAAATTGAGTTAAAATACCATAACCATTCATATCTGAATAGCTGAAGCCTGGTCCTTGATTGTATTTAAAAATTGATTGTTCTACCCCTGCCAATGATAAAAATGGTATTCCAATAGAAATAACCAATAAAGCAAACAACCCTAGATAAGGATTCCCTATTAAAGTTTGAATAAAAATAGCCAACAAAGCCCAAATTAAATAATTAAGAAAATCTAAGAAATAAAGATTCATTATATAATGTCCTATTTCAAAATTATAATAGCCTTTATAGATTTGAAAAAGGATTCCTGAAACCATAATAACGGTTAATAATAGCAGTTGCATCTTTATCAATGCAATCAGCTTAGAAAATAAAAGGGTCCAATTTGGAACAGGAGTTACATCTATTATATGATTTACTTTGGCAATTTTTGCCCTGTGAACCAACATTCCAGCATATAAAAAGGTGCAGATATTGATAGAAGCTGCAAAAATACCTCCAATATTTAACATTTTCCAAGTAACTGGCAGTGTAGGCGTTCCAAAAATATCTCCTATTTCAGACAAACCAACAATCATTAATACCAAACCTACCAACACAATGGAAATAAAAGCCCAACTTTTAACAATATATTTAAAATCTATATTTGATAATTTCCAAGTTGTTTTTAAATTTTGAATGAACGAAAAATCATACGATATCTTTGGTAAGGTAATTCTTGTAATTCTACTAAAATTTGTTTTTGTAATTCTCTCTCCTTTAGATTTTTTGAATGAAAAAGAAATCGCGTTTTGACTAAAAGTAAAAAACTTATAAACTAATCCAAAAATTAAAGTTGAAACTCCTAACCACAATAAACGGTTGTATACAATCATTTCTTTAATAGGAATGTGCAACTCATTTTGTTCTGAAGGCGTCCAGTATTTTGTATAATAGTTAACTGCCCCAGAACCAAAGGGGTCTAAAAGAGCCAATAACCATCTTTGTTCGGGGTCTGAAAGTAGACTTTCTACAACTCCTTGAATAAATAAAAGTAAGATTACAGTAATAAAACCTGCTGCTATATTTCTCGAAAAAGTAACCACTGCAAAAACAATAGCTCCAAACAATAAAATATTTGGAAGAATAAAAATCAAATAGGCTTTTAAATAAGTAATAAGCTGAAAAGAACCTACAATATCTGCATTTGTTCCTGGAAATCGAAATCCAATGATCATGCCTAGTGCAATAGATAAAACGATGATCGATACTACTAAAATTGCACTAAAAAATTTAGCAAAAAGATAATTAGATTTTGTAAACGGATACGAATATAAGATCGTATGCATTTCACTTTTATAGTCCCTGTATATAGAAACTCCAATTATAGAAGGAAATAAAAAGAAAATAAAAACAGTCAATCCATTAAGTAAATTATTTACCCCTGAAGGAGAGTTTACAATTCTAGAAGAACCTATTGTTGCGGTAACTGAATCGAAAAAACCAGCAGTAGCAGCTGATAAAAAAAATGATAAGCCCAAAAAAATGGTCAAATAAATATAAAAAGCTGGTTTGTTAAACCAGTATTTTAGTTCTTGTTGAAATATTGTTAAAAACATGCTGTTAATCTGTATTTATTGATTTGTCTAAAAGTGTACGCGTAAAATTATTTTGATTTGATTTTAAACAAGTTGCGGTTCATCTTGTTTTAAAGCAATAAAATATACGTCATCTAATTGGGGAGCAACAGCAATAAAATCTTCTGAAGGCTTTTCAGCAGCGTGTACTCTTAAATTTAATGTATTGTCTTGGTTGTAGTTAGATGATAAAATACGATATAACTTTTCATTTTCATCTAAATGATCTCTTTCAATGGTTTTCTGCCAAATAGTTCCTTCAATTTCTTTAGTAGCATCAATTGGAGTTGTATGTTTTAAAATCCTACCTCCGTTTAAAATTGCCATTTCATTACACAACTCCTTTACATCTTCAACAATATGAGTAGAAAAAATAACGGTGCAATTTGTTCCAACTTCGCGTAAAACATTCAGAAATCGATGTCTTTCTGCAGGATCTAAGCCAGCAGTAGGTTCGTCTACAATAATTAACTTAGGACTGTTTAAAAGTAACTGAGCAATTCCAAAACGTTGTTTCATTCCTCCAGAATACCCGGCAACATGTTTACGTCTAACGTCATATAAATTTGTTATTTCTAAAACCTTTTTTACAATTTCATTTCTTTCTAATTTATTTGAAATTCCTTTTAAAGTCGCAAAATAATCAAGTAAATCTTGCGCAGACATTTTAGGGTACACGCCAAAAGATTGGGGCAAATAACCCAAAACTTTTCGTAAAGACATATTATCATTTAAAACATCGATATCACCAAAAATAATTGAACCAGAATCAGGACTTTGTAAAGTAGCGATTGTTCTCATTAATGATGATTTCCCTGCCCCATTTGGGCCCAATAAACCAAACATCCCTGTACCAATTTCTATACTTAAATCATCAATAGCTTTTACACCATTTTTGTAGGTTTTTGTTAAATTTTTGATTACTAACTTCATGTTTTTATATATTTTTATGTATAACAATTCTTCTTACAAGACCAAACATAAAACAATTCGTTACACTTTTTCCTGATTATTATCATGAAAATCATAAAAAATGGTTTTATTTTTACACTTTATCAAAATATAAAAAAGTTAATACATATATAATGGCAAAAGAATCGATACTAAATAAAAAATCAATTGCATTTTTAGAAAAATACTTAAACAATGCAGCTCCTACTGGTTATGAGTGGGAAGGTCAGAAAATATGGATGGATTATTTAAAACCATACGTAGACGAATTTATTACAGACACCTACGGAACTGCTGTGGCTGTGATCAATCCTGAAGCTACCTATAAAGTTGTCATAGAAGGTCATGCAGATGAGATATCTTGGTATGTAAATTATATTTCTGATGAGGGATTAATTTATGTAATTAGAAATGGTGGTTCAGATCATCAAATTGCACCGAGTAAAATTGTAAATATCCATACCAAAGATGGAATTGTAAAAGGAGTATTTGGATGGCCAGCAATTCACACAAGAAATAAAGCAAATGAAGAAGCCCCAAAACCTGAAAATATATTTATTGACTGTGGTTGTAAAACCAAAGAAGAAGTAGAGGGATTAGGAGTTCATGTTGGTTGTGTAATCACTTACCCAGATGAGTTTCATATTTTGAACGAATCAAATTTTGTTTGTAGAGCTTTAGATAATAGAATGGGAGGGTTTATGATTGCTGAAGTTGCTAGACTATTACATGAAAATAAAAAAGAGCTTCCGTTTGGTTTATACATTACAAATTCTGTGCAAGAAGAAATTGGATTGCGTGGTGCTGAGATGATTTCACATACAATCAAACCAAACTTAGCGATAGTTACCGATGTAACGCACGATACAACTACGCCAATGATTGATCAAAAGAAAGAAGGGGCTATAAAAAATGGTGATGGACCTGTTATTGCCTATGCTCCTGCTGTTCAACAAAAGCTTAGAGATTTAATTACTGAAACAGCTGAAGAGAAGAACATTCCTTTTCAACGAGCTGCCTTATCTAGAGCAACAGGAACAGACACAGACGCTTTTGCCTACAGCAATGGAGGTGTTGCCTCAGCTTTAATTTCTTTACCGCTACGTTATATGCACACAACTGTTGAAATGGTTCATAGAGATGATGTAGAAAACGTAATCAATTTAATTTACGAAACATTACTCACAATAAAAGGTGATGAAACTTTTTCTTATTTTGATTAAATAAAATGCTACAAAATCAAAAACAGCTTTTTGATATTCCTGAGGATATCAATTATTTAAACATAGCAAGTCAATCGCCATCTTTTAAGGCGGTTGAACAAGCTGGAATTTCTGCTGTTTTAGAAAAGAGTCATCCCTATAAAATTGTAACAGATACATATTTTGAACCTATTAAAGAGCTCAAAAAGTTATTTGCTGCATTGGTTGATGCAGAAGATTATAATAGAATTGCCAACATCCCTTCTGCTTCTTATGGAATGGCAACCGTTGCTAATAATATTACATTACATAAAGGTGAAGAAATACTTCTTATTGAAGAACAATTTCCTAGCAACTACTATGTTTGGGAAAAATTAGCTGCAAAATTTGAAGCAAAAATCATACTAGTTAAACGCCCAAAGACTGAAGTAGACCAAGGCATACAATGGAATAAAGCAATTTTAAATGCCATTAGCAATAAAACAGCCCTGGTTAGCTTAGGAAATATTCATTGGGCTAGCGGAACCTTATTTAATTTAAAGGCTATTCGTAAAAAAACAAGCAAACACAATTCGTTATTAGTTATAGACGGTAGTCAGTCTTTAGGTGCTTTTCCTTTTTCTGTAAAAGAAATTAAACCAGATGCTTTAATTTGTGCAGGATATAAATGGTTATTTGGACCTTATGGTTGTGGCTATGGGTATTTTGGATCGTATTTTGATGATGGAACTCCTATAGAAGAAAATTGGTCTAACAGGCTAAATAGTGAAAACTTAATTAATTTAACGAATTACGAATCTAATTACAAACCTCTAGCCAACAGGTATTCTTCTGGTGAACATGCCAGTTTTATTTATGTAAAAATGCAAATAGCAGCCCTGAAACAAGTCTTAAAATGGACTCCTATTGCTATACAAGCCTATTGTGAAGATATTACACGAGATGCTGTTATTGAACTTCAAAAAATGGGATGTTTTATTGAAAACCCAAAAGATAGAACACATCATTTGTTTGGCGTAAAGCTTCCAGAAAAATTGGATATTAATACTCTTAAAAAAGAATTAACTGCAGCAAAAATTTTTATTTCTTTTAGAGGGAAGTATATTAGACTTTCTTGTCATGTATACAACACAAAAGAAGATTTTAACTTCTTAATAGCATGTATTAAAACTGCGATGATTTAGTTTTTATGGATGAACTTATCGCTATTTTAGATGCTGAAGGCAATGCAACAGGAAAAACTTGTTTAAAATCTATTGTTCACAAAACAGGATTGTATCATGCTACAGTACATATTTGGTTTTATACCACAAAAGGAAGTATCCTATTACAACAACGGGCATCTTCAAAAATAATATATCCATTACTTTGGGATGTTAGTGTTGCTGGACATATTGATGCTGGTGAAAGCTTTAAATCTGCTGCTGTGCGAGAAATTAAAGAAGAAATAGGATTGATAGTTGATGAAAATGATTTGGTTAAGATTGGTGTTTTTAAATCGTTTCAAAAATATGATACTGGCATTATAGACAATGAGTTTCATCATGTCTTTATTGCAGAGTTGAAGGTAGACATCGATAAGCTCATTTGTCAAAAAGAAGAAGTTGAAGATTTAAAGCTAGTTACAACTAAAACCTATTATGATCTTTTAAATGATGCTAAAACAAGTAATCATTTTATAGCTTCCAACAAAAAATACTACGAATTTGTTTTAAAAAGTATCCAAAATAAGATAAATACCAAACACCATTCCTTATAAGCCCAACAATAAAAAAATAACTTTTACTAATTAAATTTTTGCTTGGTAGGTATACAAATCATAATACCTCCCCTTGGCTTCAATTAACTCATTATGAGTGCCTCTTTCTGCAATATTTCCAGATTCAATTACTAATATTTGATCTGCTTTCTTAATGGTACTTAATCTGTGTGCAATAACAATAGTGGTTCTATTTTTTACCAATTCAGACAAACTTTTCTGAATTAAAGATTCACTCTCTGTATCTAAACTAGACGTTGCTTCATCTAAAATAATAATTTTTGGCGCTGCTAAAATAGCTCTTGCTATTGCTAAACGTTGTCTTTGCCCACCAGATAACTTTACCCCTCTTTCACCAATTAAGGTATCTAAACCATTTTCAAAACGGTCTGTAAACTCATTTACATAGGCCGCTTTTACAGCGTTTTGCAATTCACTCTCTGTAGCATTTGGTCTAGGAAAAAGAATATTTTCTCTAATAGATCCTTCAAACAAAAATTCGTCTTGTAAAACAACACCTAAATGTTTTCTATAACTAGATAGTTTTACTTTAGACATGTCTTGATTGTCTATGGTAATTTTTCCTGCAGTAGGGTTTAAAAAAGTAGCAGACAAGCCAGCAATGGTAGATTTACCAGAACCAGAACTTCCAACCAATGCCGTTACAGAACCCGCAGGAACATGAAAATTAATATTGTGTAACACCTCTTTTCCTTCTTCATATGAAAAAGAAACATCTTTAAAAACAAGGTCTCCATGTATCTTTTTAATAACTATAGTTCTTGCTTTATCATCTTCTTCTGCTTCCATATTCATAAGCTCTTCCGTTCTATCTAAACCAGCCAAAGCTTCTGTTAACTGACTTCCAATATTACTCATCTGAACTATTGGAGCTATCATAAAACCTAAAAGTAAGGTGAACTTTAGAAATTCTCCAGTGGTAAGTTCACCTTCAATCATATAATAACCACCTATTCCCATAATTCCAACGGAAGCTAGTCCTAATAAGAAGGTAGATGAACTGGTCATAACAGCAGTTGCTGTTAAACTTTTTTTCACATTCTGAAATAACAAGTCAACACCTTTTTCAAAAGTTTCATTTTCTTGATCTTCTGCATTAAAAGCCTTTATAACCCTAACACCTGCCAAAGTCTCTGTTAATCTTCCTTTTACATCTGCATTAATTTTTCCTCGATTTCTAAAAATTGGGCGAATGTATTTAAATGCTTTTAAAGCTATAATTCCAAAAATACTAACTGGTAAAAAAACAAACAATGTCATCCAAGGGTTTATTTGAATTAGTAATACAAGGGAGAGGATTGCTGTAATTATTCCTCCAACCAATTGCACCAAACCAGTACCAATTAAATTTCTAACACCCTCTACATCACTCATGATTCTAGAAACTAAGGCACCAGATTTTGTATTATCGAAAAAACTAATAGGCAACGAGAGTACTTTCTTTTGAACTTGAGCTCTTAACTCTGAAATAAGATACTGAGCTTGAACACTTAAAATTCTGGTTAATAAAAATGAGGTAATAGCTTGTATTAATAAAGCAAAACCAACAACCCATAATAGTTGATATAAAGAGTCTATATCTTTATTTGGATAAATATCATCTAACAAATCTTTAGATTTTAAAGGGAGCACAAAACCAGACAACCTATTAATTAAAATAAGAAATAAGCCAAGAAAAACTAAGTTACGCCTTGGCCAAATAATAGTTTTAAAAGCCATTGCCATGGTTACTTTTGGCTTTTCTTTAGATACTTTATAATGTTGCATAGTGTAATGGTAGGATTGAAAATCAATTAAACTAGTCAATTAACATGCCAACAGAATAGTAACTGACAGATTAACAAATTAATTGATTTTTGACAAGATAAAACTATATTCGCTAAATGGATTTAGATATTTTAATGAATCTTCTTATTAGTAATTGGCACATTATATTATTGTTTTTTGTGATTGCCATACTATATTCTTCAGTTGGTTTTGGCGGAGGCTCTAGTTACCTTGCTATTTTAGCTTTAACTGGCATTGCGTTTACTCAGATTAGGGCTATTTCTTTGTTGTGTAACATTGTTGTAGTAGGTCTAAATGTTTTTTATTTTCAGAGGCAAAAACTATATGACTGGAAAAAAGTAATTCCAATGATAGCTTTTAGTATACCCTTAGCTTTTGTTGGAGGTTTTATACAAATAAGTGAACACTTCTTTTTTATTCTGTTAGGGTGTACACTATTAATTGCTGCAATTACCATGTGGTTTTCAAAAAAAATTATTTCAAGTCACGTAGCTGCATCTGTTTTTACTTTTTCTAAAAACACTAGTTATGCTGGTGTTATTGGTTTTATTTCTGGAATGGTAGGAATTGGTGGTGGAATTTTTTTAGCTCCATTATTACACATTAGACAATGGGATTCTCCTAAAAGAATTGCCGCTACTGCAAGCCTCTTTATTTTACTGAATTCAATGAGTGGTATTTTGGGGCAATCTTTTAATCCTAATTTCTATATAAACTGGAACCTCACACTTCTACTCTTAGTAACCGTTTTTATAGGTGGTTTTATTGGCAGCAGAATTGGCAATCAGTACTTGTCACCTATTCAATTAAAAAAAGGTACAGCAGTTCTTATTGCTTATGTTAGTATTCGTATCCTTATAAAACATCTATTATAATTTATATATACATATGTTAAATTTGTTTACATAAATATTTGTTTTGTTAAACAAATATATATCTTTACATATGTTTAAATTTCTACCCCCTAAAAGGTACAATTATAGACTACTAAACCATTGAGTCTATACTTGATGGTTTTTTGTGTTTAAAATCTACTATCTTCTGGTTTTTTTAAAATTTTGCGTTAAACTTTATTTAAGTTCAGAAATACTGTCTTGAATTCGTTGTTGAATAATTTTAATGATCCTTTTGTGTATTTCTGAAGAATATTTAAAATACAAATCACATTCTTGAATTGAAAAATGACCTACAATAAATCCTAGACTAATATTTTTATAGGCTATATCCTTTGTGAAGATTGAATTAATTTGATTCAACTTATCCTTTTCAGAATAGTTTGCAAAATCTATTTTTCTTTTTTGAAGGTAGTTTTTAAATGAAATTAATAACAAATGATGTTGCATTTTCACAATAGGACGGATTGTAGTGTTTTGAAAGCTCTCTATTTCACTAGTTCCATCTTGAAGTAAGTTTTGAAGTAATGGGCGTTTTTTTTTATTCATCTAACAAATCATCTAGTTCTAATTGATAATCATATTGTAAATCTTCATGCAAAGTAGAAATGGCTTTTTTTATCATTAATAATTGCCTATCGTACACATTTTGTAGACGAGGACTTTTTGAAATAGAGGGCTTCATTTTTTTTAGTTGAATGCAAAAATGAAGCAATAGTTGTACTTCGGTTTCTTTTTTCTTCGAATACCGTATGTACTTTTTAGTATGTGTTAGAATTTTACGAACACTTTTTCTGATATAGAAAAAACTCTTTGTATTAATCTCTTCGAAAAGATCAACTATATATTCTTTTACACTTTTTATATACATTTCTTCATCATGAGCCTCAAATAGTAAATACGTAAGTAATTCTTTATTCTCTTTTTTAAATTTAGATAGCTGAAGACATAATTCAACCAAATCTTGAGAAGATCTGTGATGTAATTCGTCTTTTATTTTTTTAACTGTTACTGCTTTCATAAAGTAACTATTTTAAAATATCTCATTTATTAAAAATAACAACGTTGTTCAGCTATTTTTTTAACAAAAAAGAAGTTACATTTCTTTCAATTCGCTCAAGAACATTTGAGGTACTAGCTTTTACAAATACATCTCCTGTTATCTGTTCAAATAATTCTATATATCGATCAGATATTTCTAAAATATTTTGGTCTGTCATTTCTGGAATGATATCATTATCTTTCCCTTGAAAACCATTTTCTATGAGCCATTGACGAACAAATTCTTTAGATAATTGTTTTTGACTTTCACCTTTAGCCTGTCTCTGCTCATAACCTTCTTGGTAAAAATATCTTGAAGAGTCTGGTGTGTGAATTTCATCTATAAGTACTATTTTACCCTCCTTTGTTTTGCCAAATTCATATTTTGTATCTACTAATATTAGACCTCGTTCTGCAGCAATTTCTGTTCCTCTTTGAAATAACTTTTTTGTGTAATCTTCTAAAATTAAATACTCTTTTTCAGAAACTATTCCTTTTGCAAGAATATCTTCTCTAGAAATATCTTCATCATGTTCTCCATTTTCTGCTTTGGTAGACGGCGTAATAATTGGCGAAGGAAACTGACCGTTCTCTTGTAGCCCTTCTGCCATTAAAACCCCACATAACATTCTTTTACCAGCTTTATATTCTCTAGCAGCGTGTCCTGATAAGTAGCCCCGAATAACCATCTCTACTTTAAAAGGATCACATAAATGACCAATAGCTACATTCTCATCTGGATTGGCCAGTAACCAATTTGGAACCAAATCTTCTGTCTCTTTCATCATTTTAGTTGCTATCTGATTCAAAATTTGCCCCTTAAACGGTATTTGTCTTGGCATAATAACATCAAAAGCAGACAATCTATCAGAAGCAATCATAACCAACAACTCATCATTAATATTATAAACCTCTCTTACTTTGCCTTTGTAAACAGATTTTTGATTTGGAAATTGAAAATTGGTTTCGTTTATGGTATTCATCATATTAATAATTGAAAGTTGCAAAAGTAATTAAAGACTATTAGAATTAATCAGTTTCAATGCCTTTATAAGCAGTAATAATACTTTTTACCAGTTTATGACGAATAATGTCTTTATCATCTAAATAAATCTGTGCAATTCCATCAATATCTTTTAGAGCCAATAAGGCTTCTTTTAAGCCAGAGATTTGTTTGCGAGGTAAATCTATTTGACCGGGGTCTCCATTAATAACAAACTTTGCATTTTTACCCATTCTGGTTAAGAACATTTTCATTTGGTTATGTGTAGTATTTTGAGCTTCATCTAAAATCACAAAAGCATTGTCTAATGTTCTTCCTCTCATAAAGGCTAAAGGAGCAATTTGTATAACTCCTTTTTCTATATAAGATTCTAATTTCTCATGCGGTATCATATCTCTTAAGGCATCATACAAAGGTTGCATATAAGGATCTAATTTTTCTTTTAAATCACCTGGTAAAAAACCTAGGTTTTCACCAGATTCTACTGCTGGCCTAGTTAAAATAATTTTTTTAACTTCTTTTTCCTTTAAGGCTTTTACCGCTAATGCAACTGCAGTGTAGGTTTTTCCTGTTCCTGCTGGACCAACTGCAAAAAGCATATCGTTTTTTTGCATCATGGAAACCATTTTACGCTGATTTTCTGTTTGTGGCTTAATGAGCCTTCCATTTACCCCGTGAACTAAAACATCCTTAGCCTTTAAACCTCCTGACTTTACTTCTTTTCCAGTTGATGTTAAAATTCGTTCAATACTATTTTCATCTAACTTGTTATATTTATTAAAGTACTTTATCAGCATCTCTAATCGCTTTTCAAACTCATCTAGCAGATCAGGTTCTCCATAAATTTTTAGTTTAGATCCGCGAGCAACAATTTTAATTTTCGGGAAGTATCTTTTTAATTGTTCTACTGTACTATTGTGTGCGCCAAAGAAATCATTTGGGTTAATTTCAGTAAGCTCAATGATGCGTTCGTTCAAATGTTTGTGGTTTATTAGAGTTATTAAATAATACAACTTAAAAATAGTGAATAAATTTTCAGAAATGTTTAACTTTGTGTGAATTTTTTGAGGAACTTTTACACATTTAATTAACAGCCAAATTTTAATGTCTATTATAACATTAACTACTGATTTTGGAACGAAAGACCACTTTGTTGGTGCCGTAAAAGGAGCCATATACTCAGAATTACCTGAAGCTAAAATTGTAGACATTACGCATCATATTTCTCCATTTAATATTACTGAAACTGCCTACATACTAAAAAATTCTTACAAAAGTTTTCCTGAAGGAACCATTCATATTATTGGCGTTGACTCTGAATTGAGCGAAACAAACAAGCACATTGCGCTGGAGTTAGACAATCATTATTTTGTGTGTCCAGACAATGGATTAATTTGTATGATTACCAAAGACATTAAGCCAACAAAGGTTGTTGAAATTAATATTCACGATAGAATAGAAAGCAGTTTCCCTGTGTTAGATGTTTTTGTGCAAGTAGCTTGTTTTATCTCTAGAGGGGGTAATCTAACAGTGATTGGAAAAGAAACATCTACCTATAAGGAGATGACAGAAATTCAACCAAAGGTAAGCCAAGATCAAAAAATGATTACAGGAGGTGTTATTTATATTGATAATTATGGCAATATTATTAGTAACATAAATAAAAAGCTTTTTACAGATATTGGAAAAGGAAGAGATTTTAAAATTTCTGCAGCTAGATATACCTTCACAAAAATAGTGAACAAATACAACGAAATACTTGGTGAAAACACCTCAGATACACGCCAGTTTGACGGAAATAGATTGGCTTTATTTAATTCTGCTGGTTATTTAGAAATTGCCATTTACAGAAGTAATTTAAAAACTGTTGGTGGGGCTTCAACATTGCTTGGATTAGATTATAGAGATACCATAACCATAGAATTTATTTAAACCCATGTTAGTTAGAATTGTAAAGATGAGTTTTCATCTAGAACATATAGAAACTTTTCTTACTAATTTTGAGAAAAAAAAAGAACTTATAAGGAAAAGTAAAGGCTGTAATTTGTTAGAGTTGTATAGAGAGCAGCATAATTCATCTGTATTTTTCACATACAGCTATTGGGATTCTGAAAAAGATTTAAATAATTATAGAGATTCTCAATTATTTAAAGAGGTATGGTCCAACACAAAAATACTATTCAATTTAAAACCAGAAGCCTGGAGTGTTGACAAAATTTCACGGTTAAGCTGATGGAAAAATTTAATTTCAATCTATTTCCTGAATTAAGTACAGAAAGACTCATACTTAGACAGCCTAATTCTAAAGATTCCAAAGCTATCTACCTTTTAAGGTCAAATAAAAAAATTAATGAGTTGATTTCTAGAAAAATGCCTCAAAGTATTTCAGAAACCACTAAATTTATAGCTGAGTTAAACAAACGATTTAAAGATAAAAAAAATATCTTTTGGGTAATTGTCTCAAAGAAACACAACCAAATAATTGGCACCATTGGATATCAAAACTTTAATAACAACTTTTCTTATGCAGAAATTGGATATGAATTACATCCAGATAATCATAAGAAAGGATATATGAATGAGTCATGCAAAGCCGTTCTTAATTTTGGGTTGGATTCAATGAATTTAGAAACTATTGAAGCCTTTACTCATAAAGACAATAAAGCTTCAAAAGCCTTGCTAAAAAAAAATCAATTTGTTTTTCAAGTTGAGCGAAGAGAAGATGGTTTTAAAAATAATAGAATATTTAAATTAAAAAAATAAACAGCAAAACAATGCTTGCCATTTTAAAAAAGGAATTCAATTCATTTTTCGCCTCGCCAATTGCCTATTTGGTTATTGGAATTTTCTTATTGATAAATGGATTGTTTTTATGGGTTTTTAATGATGATTTTAATATTTTAAATGCTGGCTTTGCAGACCTTACTAGTTTTTTCTATTTAGCGCCATGGTTGTTATTATTTCTAGTTCCTGCCATTACTATGAAAACATTTGCAGATGAATTTCAAACAGGAACCATCGAAATTTTAAAAACAAGACCCATCACTAATTTTCAGATTATTTTAGGTAAGTTTTTTGCGGTTTTATTATTAATTATTATTGCTGTCATTCCAACCTTTGTGTATGTGTATTCTATACACCAATTAGGCAACCCAATCGGAAATATAGATTATGGAAGTACCATAGGTTCTTATGTTGGTTTGCTTTTACTAGCCAGTTCATATGCTTCAATAGGTGTTTTCACCTCCTCTATCTCTAAAAATCAAATTGTTGCTTTCTTACTAGGTATTTTTATTGCCTTCTTTTTCTACTATGGTTTTGATGCCGTTGCTAATTTATTTGGAAGCTCATCCTATACTGTAAAATTGTTTGGAATGAACGAACATTTTAAGAGCATCAGTAGAGGTGTAATAGATACTAGAGATGTATTATACTTCTTCAGTATTATTGTTTTCTTTTTATTCATCACCAAACAAAAATTGAGGAATGAGTAAAAAATTAAAACATAGTTTATATCTATTTATTACATTAATAGTGCTAAATATTGTGAATCAAGGTTTTTATAACAGAATTGATTTAACAACAGACAATCGATATACATTAGCAAAAGTAACTAAAGATATCATAGGTAATATAGACAAACAACTTATTGTAAAAGTCTATTTAGAAGGTGATTTCCCTTCAGAATTTAAACGCTTACAAATAGAAACTAGGCAGTTTTTAGAAGAATTAAGTGCTAAAAACTCTTTTATTAAAATTCAGTTTATACGCCCAAACAATCAGAGAGAGCGATTAATTAAAGCAGGAATGATTCCTAGTCAATTAACGGTAAAGGAAGACGGAAAATTATCTAATGCCATTATTTTTCCTTGGGCAGAGATCATGTATAAGAAAAAAACTAGTATTGTTTCTTTACTTCCAAACGGAGCGGCACAATCTCAAGAAGATCAGCTAGAAACTGCTGTAGAAAATTTAGAGTTTTCTTTTAGCAATGCCATCTATAAACTTCAAGAAGAAAAACAAAAAAAAGTAGCTGTTCTCTCTGGAAACGAAGAATTATTAGACATACAGTTGTATTCTTTTTTAAATGAAGTGACTAAAAAACATAGATTGGCCAAATTTACCTTAGATTCTGTAGCTAGTAATTCTGTAAAAAGCCTACAAGACCTTCAACAATTTGATCTTGCCATTATTGCAAAACCAACAGAATCTTTTACAGAAAAAGAAAAGTTAGTGCTAGATCAATATATCATGAACGGTGGAAAAACATTGTGGATGCTAGAAAATGTTCAAGCAGACACAGATAGTTTATTTAAAGATGGTAAAATGTTAGCCTATCCGAGAGACCTTAATTTGACCGATTTTTTCTTCTCTTACGGTTTGAGGATTAATGTAACATTAATTCAAGATTTATATGCAGCAAAGATTCCTCTAGCTACTGGAAATATTGGAAATAAACCACAGTTTCAAAATTTAAACTGGTTTTATCATCCATTGGTTTCTGGAAATCAAACTCATGCTATATCAAAAAATATAGCTCCTGTTAGGTTGCGATTTGCAAATCAAATAGACACCCTACAAAACAGTTTACAAAAGACTGTTTTATTAATGAGTTCTATGTTAACTAGAAAAACAGGAACTCCAGCTATTATAGAATTAGAAAGTATTGCTGAAGAACCTAAAGAAGAAGATTATTCATCTGGTTTTCAAATATTTAGTTTGCTCATAGAGGGTGATTTTACTTCCATGTATGCAAACAGAATAAAACCATTTAACATCAAGAAATTTAGCAAAAAAAGCAGCCATAATAAAATGATAGTTATTTCTGATGGAGATATTGGAAGAAATCAATTACAAAAAGGAAAACCTTTTGATTTGGCTCAAGATAAATGGACTGGAGAACAATTTGGGAACAAAGAATTTTTATTAAATGCAGTAGATTATTTATTAGACGATAATGGCTTAATTGAATTAAGGAATAAAAATGTGCAAATTAATCTATTAGATAAAGAGAGGGCTTACCAAGAAAGAACTTTCTGGCAGTTTGTAAACATTGTCTTACCAATACTGGTTTTATTGACTTTTGGTTTTGTATTTCAATATGTAAGAAAAAGAACCTATTCTTAGATACTATTAAATTATTGATGTCATTTCGAGAGCCTCAATGATAATTCTAAAGACTTACTAAGCTTTCAAAAGACTTAATGACTAAATATATCTGTGACTGAGATGACATGCTGAGCTAGTAGATCTATACTCGAAATTACAATTCTATAAAGTCTAAATTTCTAACAAATTATCATGAATAATCTGGTAACCCAAGACTTCTTGCAGCTTTTTAGAACTTATTATTTTATATCTCAATTGTGGGTTTTCTTCAAATATTGGAGGATCAAAATTTAAGCTTTTTCTGGCATTTGTATAAAACTCTTTTCTAGTTGGATGATCGTTAGAGCAAGCATTAAAAGTTGTATTCCAGCAATTTTGATCAATGATTTCATGAATAATTTCAATACAATCTTCTTGATGTATCATATTCACAAACCCGTTAGGTTGTGGTATTGTTTTCCCATTTTTAAACCAACTACCTGGATGTCTTCCAGGCCCAAACAACCCAGCAAAACGAATGATAGTTGTTTCAAAATAAGTATTTTCTCTGAAGAGACTTTCTATCTCTGACAAAGGAGTATTCATTGTTTTTGTTTCTTCAGAAACCACTGAATTTGAAACTGGATATACAGAAGTAGAACTAATGAAGATAACTTTTTGAATAGACGAAAGTTCTAGTTGTTGAATGAAACGTTCATAAGCATCAATATCTTTAGATGTTATAGCTATTAAAAGAATATCTGAAGCTAAAAATAAATCAAATTCTTCAAATTCTGTAATATCAATCAAATGGGCTTCAATCTCTAAAGCTTCTAATTCTTGAATTTTAATTTCTGATGTTGTAGATCCTTTCACAGAAAAGCCTTCTCTTAGTAAAGAAACTGCCATTGGTTTTCCTAACCAACCACAACCAAGTATGCTAACATTCTTCATCACAACAATTTTCATGCTTTACAAACTTGCAACTAACTACCGCTAGTAATGCTCCTATAATAGGTGCTAGTATGTATAGCCATATTCCTTCAATATTTCCAGAAACAATATTTGGTGCTAAAGAACGTGCAGGATTCATAGAGGCATTGGTAATAGGTCCGGCAAAAAGAGCTTCTAACAATACCACCCCACCAATTGCAATACCAGCCATCATTCCTACCTCTTTGCTTCCTGTAGAAACATTAATAATAACCACCATCAAAAAAAATGTAAGTATCAATTCTAATACAAAAGCTCTCCAAACATCAACAGAAGGAATTGTAGCACCCAATAATTCACTTTTAGGAAATAACCACATTAAAAGTAAACTTGCTGCAAAAGCACCTGCTATTTGAAAAAAAATATACTTTGGTACTTCTTTCCAAGAAAACTTCTTTGCATAGGCAAATGCAATAGATACTGCAGGATTAAAATGTGCTCCTGAAATTTCTCCGAAAGCGTAAATCATAGCCATTACTATTAATCCCCAAGTAATTCCAATTCCCACATGAGTAACATCTCCACCAGTTACTTCATTAATTGTCATGGCTCCTGTTCCGCAAAAAACCATCGCAAAGGTTCCAATAAATTCGGCAATATAATTTTTCATTTACAGGCTATTTTTTCTTTTATTGATAACTTTTAGGCAAAGATACATTTGTTTAGGTTAGCTTTTCATTATGTTTTACCTTGCTAATTCATTTTTTTTAAGCTTTATATCATGAAAAAAATTATTTTATTAGTCTTTTGCACTTTAGCGATTAGTTGTTCAACTTCAGAAACAAACATAAGTTCTCTAAACGAACAAGAACGATGGAACCACAGAGCAGAGAATACAGAAATTATAAGAGATGACTTTGGTATTCCTCACATATATGGAAAAACAGATGCCGATGCTGTATTTGGAATGTTATATGCTCAATGTGAAGATGATTTTAATCGAGTAGAACGAAATTACATTTGGGCAATTGGTCGTTTGGCTGAGGTAGAAGGAAAAGAAGCCATCTATAGTGATTTAAGAGCCAACTTATACATGACCAAAGAAGAAGCAATTATAAATTACGAAAAAAGCCCTAAATGGCTTCAAAAACTTTGTGTTGCATTTGCAGATGGTATTAACTTTTATTTAAAAAACAACCCTCAAGTAACTCCTAAATTAATCACTCATTTTGAACCTTGGATGCCGATGTATTTTAGTGAAGGTTCTATTGGAGGAGATATAGAAAGAGTGTCTACTAAAAAAATAAGAGATTTTTACGAACATCAACCTAGCTCTGAGAAATTAGCTATTTCAGATGGCTTAATTAGATTAAAAGATAATGAACCAAGAGGATCTAATGGTTTTGCTATTGGTGGAGAAAAAACAGCCTCTGGGAATGCTATGTTATTAATAAATCCTCACACCTCTTTTTTCTTCAGAGGAGAATCTCATGTTGTTAGTGAAGAAGGATTAGATGCGTATGGAGCTACAACCTGGGGTCAGTTTTTCATCTACCAAGGCTTTAATGAAAAAACTGGTTGGATGCATACCTCAACAGGAACTGACATTATAGACGAATTTACAGAGACTATTGTAAAAAGTGATGCAGGAATTCAGTATCAATATGGAAAAGAATTGCTTCCAGTAGATTCTGTAAAAGTTTCATTAAACTATATAACAGACAAGGGAGTGTCTTCAAAAGATTTTACCATGTACAGAACACACCACGGCCCCATTACACATGCCGAAGGTGAAAAGTGGGTAGCAACTGCTCTAATGTGGAGCCCTATAAAAGCATTAGAACAATCGTTTACAAGAACTAAAAACTCCAATCATGATGAGTTTTATAAGATGATGGATATTAGAACCAATTCTTCTAACAATACTGTTTATGCAGATGCAGATGGAACCATCGCTTACTACCATGGAAATTTTATTCCTAAAAGAAATGAAAAATTTGATTATACAAAACCTGTAGATGGAAGCAATCCGGCAACAGACTGGAAAGGCTTACACGATTTAGAAGACAATATTTTTGTTAAGAACCCTCCTACTCATTGGATTCAAAACTGTAATTCTACTCCATTTAGTTCGGCTGCAGAATACAGTCCTAAAAAGGAAGATTATCCAGAATATATGTCTTCCTATCCAGAAAACTTCAGAGGAATACATGCCATTCCCCTGTTAAAAAAAGCAGAAGACCTTACTTTAGAATCTTTAATTAAACTTGCTTACGACCCTTATCTTCCTGGAGCAGAAAAACTTATTTCAGGATTGTTAGATGCCGCTACAAAAACACCTGTAAAATCTCGTGAAGCTAAAGAGGCTATTGAATTACTAAAAAAATGGAATTTCACAGTTTCTATAAGTTCTATAGAAATGACTTTAGCTCAATTTTACATTAACACCTATTATAAATCTGGAAAAATCCCAATAATGTCTTTGGGAAAAAGAACCTCAAGATTGGCCCGTTTTGAATATATGAGTGTTGGTTCTTCACCCAAAGAGCGTTTGGCTATATTTGAAGAAAGCTTACAAAAACTAACCATAGATTTTGGCTCTTGGAAAACTCCGTGGGGAGAGTTTAATAGATATCAAAGGAATGATGGTAAAATTATTCAAGACTTTAATGACAACAAATTAAGTTTCCCTGTAGGAATGGCCTCTAGTAGATGGGGAGCTTTGGCTTCTTTTGGGACTCAGTTTGGAAACCAAACCAAGCGTCAGTATGGAACTTCTGGAAATAGCTTTGTAGCTGTTGTAGAGTTTGGAGAAAAAGTAACTGCTAAAACAATATTAGCTGGAGGCCAGAGTGGAGACCCCAATTCTCCTCATTTTGACGATCAAGCCATTCCGTACATAAAAGCTAAATTTAAAGATGTTGCTTATTATAAAAAAGATGTTTTAAAACGTGCAAAAAAAATCTATAAACCTGGAAAAGAATAGTAACCAAAAATTTTAACAACTTAAAATAATTGTATTTTTACAACTCAATAATCTAAAATTAATCATGAAAAAATCTATTTTAAAAACAGTACGTATTGTAGCTTTTACAGTTGCAATCTCTCTAACAAGCTGTAACAATTCTACTACTTCTGAAACAGTTAAAGAAACTGAACCCGTAGTTGAATTAAAAATTACAACCCCACAACCAAGTCCTTTAGGAATGGTATCTCAACGAGTAGGATTAACAGATGTTGCCATAGAATACTCTAGGCCAGGAGTAAAAGGAAGAACTATTTTTGGTGATTTAGTTGCCTTTGGAAAAACATGGAGAACTGGAGCAAATTCAAATACAAAAGTTACCTTTAGTTCTGATGTAACCATAGACGGACAAACATTAAAAGCAGGTTCTTACGGATTATACTCTGTGCCTAATAAAGATTCTTGGGAAGTAATGTTTTACACTGAATCCGATAAAAATGGTGTTCCTGGAGATTGGGATGATAGTAAAATAGCTGCAAAAACCACTGTAAATGTGCAAGCTTTTCCTATAAATGTTGAAACGTTTACCATCTCTATTAATGATGTAACATCAACCAGTGCAGTTCTTGGTATTCTTTGGGAAAAAACATATGTTGCTGTTACATTTGAAGTTCCAACTGATGAAATGGTTTCTGCAACAATTGATGCTGTAATGGCAGCAACTCCTAAAGCTGGAGATTATTACAATGCTGCAATCTATTACAACCAACAAGATAAAGACATTAAAAAAGCAAATGAATGGATGGAAAAGGCGATGTCTATGACAGAGAAGCCTGCTTTTTGGCAATTAAGACAACAGTCTTTAATTTATGCTAAAATGGGTGATTCTGAAAAGGCTATAGCAGTTGCTGAAAAATCTTTAGAGCTCTCTAAAGAAGCTGGAAATGAAGCTTATATTAAGATGAATACTGAATCTCTAAGCGAATGGGGAGCTAAATAAAAGGCTGTATTTACGTTTTAAAATAAAAAAGGAGTAAGAAGAGTAGCTATATATTCACTTACTCCTTTTACATTTTATATTCTTTAGGTATTGTACATCTATTTTTATGATCTGTTTCTCAAATCTATTCTCATTGTATGCATCGTTGCTTGCATACCAACTTTTTCATAAGCCTTTATTGCAGCATTGTTTGAAGGATACACCTCTAATCTTACTTCATAAATACCTCTAGATATAGACCAATCATACAAATAATTCATAATCGTTTTATTAACTCCTTTTCCTCTGTAATCTTCTTTTGTAAACATAAACCCTAAGTAGGAAAATTGATCGAACTGGAAACAATCTCTAGCTTGCTTTATACGTGCATATCCACATCCTGCAATAACACCATTAATTTCAGCAATAACAAGTTCTACCTTTAAATCACTAATAAGGTTTGGAATATCATAATAATACGTTTTGGATGCCTTTAGGGTTTTATCCATAGGTCTTTCGGCATGTAAAACTCCTTGCTCAAATTCATATAAAATTGACAAATCTTCTTTAGTTGCTTTTCTAATGGTTATCATAAATGAAGATAAATTAATAATTTAAATTGATTTGTTTTCTTATTTTATCTAGTGTAGCAATTAAGTCTTTAGAAAAAGAAAAACTCATGAGCTCACTTTCTGTTTTATGATCTCTAAGCAATTGATTGAAGTGCTCAATTTCAAAATTATAACCAAAAGTTTTAGCGCTAAAATCTATGTGTTCTTCTGAACCGTTTTGAAACAAAGTAACTGATGTAGGTTGATGAAATCTGGTGTTTAATTTTACCACTCCGTGCTCACAAGTAAAAATTGCTTCGGATGGAGTTTCTTCTAAAAAAGTGCTTTTCAAAATTGCCTTAGCATTGTTATACTCAAAGACAATGCTACAAGCTGAATCTGCACCGTTTTCAAAAAAAGTTGCATCGGCTTCTATGGTTTTTGGAACCCCCAATGAAGATAGGGCTACAAATACAGGATAAATGCCAATA
>Ga0209711_10001656_pt1 | contig 21295 bp, 26 predicted proteins | sample ArcticOcean_MG_C_7_FD_187441 | JGI IMG/M metagenome (GOLD analysis project Ga0209711, IMG submission 187441) | Marine microbial communities from western Arctic Ocean - ArcticOcean_MG_CB11_88 (SPAdes) (version 2) | ecosystem: Environmental > Aquatic > Marine > Oceanic | place: Arctic Ocean...
CCGAAAAATATGATTTGGATGACGAGCAGCTTCAGTTTAGGCGGGACAAAATTGACGAGCTAGGTTCTCTTGATCTGTTTCGTCAAGAGTATCCCTCTAACGAGATGGAAGCCTTCCTGACATCTGGCCGATGCTTTGTGGAAGACAACGTGTTGTCAGCGGCGGAAGAAGAGTGCTATACGCCAGACTTTATTGGCGAGCTATCCCAGTCGCAACTTTATGAACGAGACTCTGGACCCTACAGAGAGTGGCATCGCCCAATGGACAACGAGTCCTATGTGATTGGCGCTGACATTGCGGAAGGCTTATCTCACGGTGACTACTCTTGCGCTCAAGTGCTGGATGCTAGGGGCAGGCAAGTCGCTTGCTATCACGGCCATGTAGATCCTTGGGAGTTTGGCGAAATTTTGTCTCAACTAGGCCAGCGTTATAACGGCGCTTACATGGTTGTCGAACGAAACAATCACGGTTTGACCACACTGAGAAGACTGCAAGAGATCAACTATCCGTCTATGTTTGTCGAGAGCAGTGTAGACGGAGCCTATGGAGACAAGATGACGAAGCGCGGGGGTTTCTTAACGACCAGTAAAACCAAGCCGTTAATTATTGACAACCTTGCGGCCCTCATTCGCCAGCGAGATGCAGGGGTTGCAGACGTTAATTTAATTCGCGAACTGCGGACATATGTCATAAACGAAAAGGGGGCTACCAATGCTCAATCTGGCTGCTATGATGACAGAGTGATGGCTTTTGCTATCGCACTCCACGGACTGGCAACTATGCCGCGACCCAAGAGACTCTTGGCTCCTCGCCGCTTTGAAGCTGTTGATACCGTGGTGGGCTACTGATGGAAGAAGATTTTGAAGACGATCAGGAATTTGAAGGCAACGAAGGAATAGACGTTGAAAACCCTGATGGGCAGCAAGATGTCGAGCTAACCAATATTGGCACTCGCCTGCGCTCCATGTTTGATGAATTTAAAGACGCTCGCAGAGACACCGAGAACGAGTGGATAGCAGATCTTCGTCAATTTTCCGGACAGTACAGCCCTGAAATTCTTGCTCGCCTTAACGATGGTGCCGGTCAGCGCAGCAAAGTCTTTGTTGGACTCACCAGAACTAAGGTAATGGCGGCATATAGCCGTATTGTTGACCTTTTGTTCCAAACTTCTGACCAGTTTTTCTCTATAAAGCCCACTCCCAGACCCACTATAAACCCGCGCAAACGCATGCAAATGCAGCAAAACTTGGTGCAAAACATCATGGCAATGGCTCAAGGCCAGCCGCCGGAGGTTATTCAACAGGTTTTTTTAGAAAATGAAGATCGCATTGAGGCAGGGCTTCGTCAGCAAGAGGAAGATTGGGCAGCGCTTGCAGCAAAAGAAATGCAGACGGACATTACTGACCAGTTGCTTGAACAAAACGCCGATCAAAAATTAAAAGAGGCGATGCTGGAAGCCTGTATTTATGGCAGCGGCGCAATCAAAAGTGGAACCGTTAAGATTGAAACCAGTCAGGCGTACTCTTTAGCCACTGACGAGATTGGCAACGAAAGCTATCAAATGAGCTTGGACGAACAGGTGCGTCCAGAAGTTGAGTCGGTGTCAATTTTCGATCTGTATCCAGACCCATACTGCACGACATTGGAAGACTGTGACGGGTTGTTTCGCCGGCATATATTAACTCGCCGGCAGCTAAGAGACTTGGCCGATCTTCCTTCTTTTGATACCGAGATGATCCTGTCTGTCTTAAAAGACAATCGCAAAGGGAATCACACAGAAGAAAATCATGAGCGCACACGGCGGCGTATTGCGGGCATCAACGAAAATCAAAACTCTCATCGCTACGAGCTTTTAGAATACTGGGGGTCTATCGATGGCTATGACCTCATTGACGCAGGCGTTGAGCTTCCGGAAGGCTCCGATCCGTCCGAGGAGTTTGATGCGAACATCTGGCTCACAGGAACGAAAGTGATTAAAGCCTCGCTCAATGCGGTGAAGGGATACCGCATTCCGTACCAAATTTTTCCTTACGAGCGGACCCCCCATCAATTTTGGGGCATAGGTGTGCCGCGAATGATGCGCGACTCCCAGCAAACGATGAACGCTGCCACCCGAATCTGGCTAGACAACATGGCTTTGTCTTCTGGGCCAATGGTAGAAGTGAATACCGACTTGCTCGCGGCAGGAGAAGACCCGACCGACCTACATCCGTGGCGAGTATTCCTGCGCTCTGGTGGTGATGGATCGATGCCGGCGGTTAGATACTACCAACCAACCGCCAACGCAAATGGCCTTAATCAAATCATTGAAATTTTTCGCCGGTTTGCCGATGAAACGACATCTCTACCTTCGTACACGCACGGCGAGCAGTCGCAAGGTTTAAATAAAACAGCGACAGGTATGTCTATGTTGATGGGCGCTGCTAACGTGGCGCTTAAAAGCACAATAAAAAATATTGACGATTTCCTTATACGCCCTATGATTGAATCATTGTTCCACTTTAATATGGAGTTTGGAACGAACGAGCGAGCCAAAGGCGATTTGAAAATTGTGGCTCGCGGAAGCACTGCTCTTATTCAAAAAGAAGTGCAAAGCCAGCGCTTATTACAATTCCTTTCGCTGGTCTCAAACCCTATGGATGCAGCACTCGTTGACCGCGCTAAGCTTTTGCGCGACATCGCTGCGAGCATGGAGATTGATGCTGAAAAAGTTATTAAGACGGAGGATCAGATCCGTGCCGAACAGCAAGCACTTCTACAGCAACAAAGCATGCTCGCCCAAGCAAGCCAGAGCGATCAAGGTGCTGTCAATGACGGAGGAATGGCCCCATCTGGTCCACCTTCTGGAGGCCGACCTATCTGACGCTCTCGAAAAACTAGAGGCGGCAGACGAGAAACAATTTCGCTACCAGCAGGGGCGGGCTTACGAGCTACGCAAAATGCTGGGGCTAACTAAAACCGCATCTGCGGTTCTTGATGCTGAGAGAGCGCCAAAGCGAACTCACAGTATTGAATAACGGACACCCCCAAAAAGGAACCGTAGTATGGCAAAAGTAGATCCAGAAGCACTTGAAGCGGAAGCTCAAGAGATGATAAGCGCAGCAAGAGGCGTTTCAGCGGAACCCGAAGGGGACACACCGACAGAAGCCCGAACTCGCAAATCAACAGCCCCCAAAGAATCTGCGGATACGGCTGAATCTGAGCAAGAGATTCCCTTAGAAGATACAGGCGGCGATGTGTCGGAAGAGGAGTTGGCGCAAAAAAAGGCCGATGACCGCTACAGGAATGCTCAACGGAAGATGACTCAGGCAACCACTGAGGCTAAAGAACTGCGAAGGCAAAACGAGCAGATCATGGCTGAGCTGGGAAATTTGAAGAATCAGCTTGCAGAAAAAGATGTCGATGTACAGGCGCTTAAACAAGTGAGGGAAGAATACCCCGATCTTGCGGCTCCTATACTTGATGAGATGGAAAGGACGCAAGCAAAGGTGGCAGAAGCTACAGGTGCATTAGAACAACTTCATCAGATGAGGCATGAAGAAGCCCAGCGTACAGCGCAAGCGGCTCACATGGATCTCATACGAGAGTCCCACCCAGACCTAGACGCTATTGTCGGGACGGGAGACTGGGACGATTGGATGGAGCAGCAAAATGGGCAAGTACATCAATGGGTAGAGTCCGGCTCTAGCAACGATGTCATTGCAGTTTTGACGAAGTTCAAAGTGGACAGTGGTTATGCTCAACCTACGGCGCAAGAGAGGGTACTGGCAAAAGGAAGGGCAGCGGCAGAGCCGAAGCTCCCTAAATCCAGAAAACCCAATACAGGTTCCGGAAAACAAACTTGGACCGTGGCGGATATTACCAGAATGTCTAATACTGATTTTGAAAAAAATCAAGATGCAATTTTGGCGGCCATGAACCAAGGAGACATCCGGCAATAAACTATTGTCAGAAAGGTAATTTATCATGGCTATTGGTGCAAATGGATCGGGCGCAGCGTTTACTTACGCGGCCAACCAAGGTGGCTTCATACCCGAAGTCTTTTCAAAAATGTTGCAGGCGAAGTTTTATAAATCTTCGGTTCTTCCTGCTATTTCTAACACCGACTACGAAGGCGAAATCTCTGGTCAGGGCGACAAGGTACACATTCGTACCGTCCCCACTGTCGCAGTTGCCGACTATACTGGTACTGTCAGCTACTCAAACCTGACCACCAGCACAGTCGAGCTGAACATTGATCAGGCTAAAAGCTACGCTTTTAAAGTCGATGACATCCTGAAAGCTCAGGGTGATATCGACATGCTTGCTGGCGCATCTGGTGATGCTGCTGAGCAAATGCGTATTGCTGTTGAGACTCAAGTCCTATCTAGCATAGTGACTGGTGCTACGACTATTCAGGCGCAGGCTACTCAAACTTCAGGCAGCATACTCGCCTCGATTCTGAGCATGGGTCAAGCGCTTGATGAGCTGAATATTCCAGAAGAAGGGCGATTCATCGTTCTTTCGCCTGAGTTTATTTCGCTGCTCAAGCTGTCTGAACTCCGACAGGCTTACCTGACAGGTGATGGCACATCGCCACTGCGTAATGGTCAGGTTGGTGTGGTTGACCGCTTTAAAGTCTTCAGCAGCAACATGCTGTATACGCCAGCATCTGGTGCAGACGCCGGCTATACACACGTTATGGCGGGTCACCCCAAGGCGACCTGTTTCGCTTCTCAGTTTACTAACACTGAGACTGTGCGACTGGAAAGCACCTTTGGTGACGGCATTCGTGGCCTGAAGGTTTACGGCTCCAAAGTCGTAGTGCCTGACGCGCTTGTGATCGGTAAGTGGACTTAATAGGTCCAATCGTTAAGCGGGGGAGGGCAACCTCCCCCTCTTCTCATCAGAATAACTGGATGCACTATGATTGACGCTCCAACAAAGAAAGACCAAATATTTGCTGAAGCCAAGAAAGACTTCGGCGTTCAGCTGGACCGCAGAATGACTTGTGCGGATCTTTCTGACCAGCTTGAAAGATTAAGAACCTCTGGAGTTGAGACAGACACCGCTGATACTCCAGCGCAAGTTCCGAAGCGGGTCCGAAATATTATTACTGGCAACGAGTTTGATTACGACCCTGTATGGGCAAAACATCCAGACTTGTTAATCATTGAGTGGGAGACACCTAGTGGCGACAACTAAAGTTGTAAACATAATTAATCGAGCCAGCATTATTTTGCAGGACACCTCTAATGTCCGCTACCCTAATGAGGAACTGCTAAAGTTTTTTAATGACGGACAGCGGGAAGTGGTGCTGCACCGCCCAGACGCAAAAACAGAAAATGCGTCATTTCAATGCGGTGCCTCAAGCAAACAAGTGCTGCCAGCTTCTGCGCTAAGACTGATCGATGTTGTGCAAAATGTTGGTGGTCGCGCAGTTACGCAGATAGACCGCAAAATTCTAGATGAAACACTTCCTGACTGGCACAACCAAGTCGCTGATGCTACCAAAAAAATTGAGCATTTTGTTTATGACTCGGCGGACCCCAAGAACTTTTATGTGTACCCGAAGGCTACAACGGCTATGTATCTACAGCTGGTTTACAGCACTGCTCCAGTCGATATAGCCATTACCAACTTTTCAACTGACACCACCGTCATCTCTGTGGACGATGTGTATGCCAACTGCCTGCTGGACTTTATGCTATACCGAAGTTATCAAAAGGACAGTGAATACGCAGGCAATAGTGAAAGATCTATGATGCATTATTCTGCCTTTGCCAATTCGTTGGGCATTAAGACCAGAGCTGATTCGGCAGTTGATCCAATGCCAAACAACCCTGATCGTAATGCTCAGAGGGCATAGATGTGAAGTATTTGGATCTTGGACCTTATGTTCGCTCTGAGGCGCAGGGTGTTCCCGATTACTTACTAGAACGCTCTGTTCGTGAGGCGGCAATAGACTTTTGTGTAACAACAGATGTGTATCGTCCTGAGCCAGAACAAGTCAATGTTAGCGCTGGAATTTCAGAGTATGATCTGAGCATTCCGGCAGGAACAGAGCTTAACCACATTATTGACATCTTTAGAGACCGAGACCGGCTAACGCCGGTTTCTTACGCCAGACTTTTGGAGATTACGGGGGATGGGACTAGCAGTGGGCTTCCCACGAAATACTCGCAAAGAGACAATACTGTTTTTTATTTGGCCCCCATGCCTTCCTCCGCAGAAACTCTTAGCGTTCTTTATTCTCTCAAGCCCAGCGCAGCCTCAACAGCGATCCCTGACACCGTCGGTAAAGAATACCGAGAGGCAATAGTTCACGGCACTCTCTATAGATTGCAAATGATGCCTAATCAGCCTTGGTCAAGCATGGGTCAGGCACAGAACAACAAGGTTTTGTGCGACAAAAGAAAATCAGAAATCATGCGGCAAGTTCGATATGGCTATGCCGGCGCGGCCTTGACCGTGCGAAGTAGAGGATTTATCTAATGGCATATTCTCAAACAATCAACTTGGTAGCGGGAGACACTCTGCCAGAGCTTTCCGTGTCCTTAAAGGACTCAAGCACCCCCGCTGCTGGAATGGTGCTTGACGCAGAGAATGCAGACACTTGGGCGGCAATAGACCTGAGTGCGGCGTCCGTATTAATGAGAATCAGGCCGCTTGGTTCACTTACAATATCTTCCACTCTAACGATGATCGTAACCAGCGCTGTCGCAGGAAAAGTAATAACGCAATTTCCGTCTGGAACGCTTAGCGCGTCAGGGTTATTTGAAGCCGAGATTGAGATTAATTACAATGACGGAGGTAAACATACGGTCCCTGAGCTTATAAAGCTTAAAGTTAGAGATGGTTTTGATTAATGGCAAAATCATTCTTTAGCGGGTCGTTTCTTAAAACAGTAGTTTCGCTAAGCAAGCTGCGGGCGTCTGTAACACACGAAGATCTTCAAGCGACTCTAACACACGAAGATCTGCAAGCGACTTTACTGCATACAGATGTTCGCGCCATAGCTCTGTTTGTGCCTCCATCGCCGTTTGTGCGGCCTAATGAAAACCTGTCCGTATTAGACGTTTGCGTGACACTCCTTGCGCCAAAAACTACAGGGTCAATTTTTAACGGGCCGCTAATAAACAACTTCATGTTTAACGAGTAGGAAAAACGCAAATGCACCAAGACAGCATAACGCTTAAGGGTAATTTAAAAATTTATCTGAATAATGAATTCGTGCAAAGCGCATCAAACCTCGTTGTGACAACCGGAAAAGAATTTGTTGCCAGTCGCATGGTGGGCAGCGCAGCCGCTCTTATGAGTCACATGGCAATAGGCACAGGCACAACAGCACCAGCTGCCGAGAACACAACCGCTGAGTCCGAGGTGGCAAGGGTAGCGTTAAATTCTGCATCTGCATTAAGCACCGCTGTAACGTACACCGCCCACTTTCCTGTCGGGGTGCCATCATTCGGCGGCGCAATAACTGAGTCCGTATTGTTAGACAGCGCCACGGGTGGAGCCATGTTGTGCCGGACAGTGTTTCCAGTCGTTAATAAATTGGCAACAGACTCGCTCACTATTGAGTGGGTTGTACAGCTAAATTAAAGGTTTCTAAGATGGCTTTAAAATTCTCCAACAACGCGACTACAGTTTTAGCACAGAGTCTTTTGGCTGAAAATTTAACTGTACAGTGTGTAAGCCTAACGTCCTTTCCGACACTTGGGGTTGATGATTACACCTATGCGACCTTAGCAAAATTAGACAGCCCAACAGACATGGAGATTGTAAAGGTTACCGGAATCTCAGGCAGCACAGCGACAGTTGAGAGGGGACAGCAAGGCACGACAGCTCTCGATTTTGTTGCCGGCAGTCTGTTTGAGCTGCGTCTAACTGCTGGTTCATTAGATGACTTGGCCGGTGATATTACCACGGTTGCCGCTGCGCTCTATGGTCTTGGACCAGTTGTCGCAGCAAATACCGCAAAGGTGACATACACCAACCTCCTTCCATTAGACAACACATGGACAGCACTCAACACGTTCACTGCTGGCCTAGAGAGCACAGGCGCAGGCGCTAACAGCTTCCGAGCTGGATTTAATTCTGGAGCTACTACGCAGGGCGCAACCGCTGTAGCTGTTGGTGACTCAGCAGGCCAAACTGCACAGGGATCTAACGCTCTAGCTCTAGGTAGGAAAGCTGGAACTACATCGCAGGGAATAGCCTCTGTTGCTATCGGAAACTTCTCAGGTAACAGTGGTCAGCTCAACAACGCAGTGGCTATAGGTAGCGGCTCAGGCCAGACTACACAGGGAACAAGCGCCGTAGGTATAGGTGTCAGTGCTGGTAACAATACGCAGGGCGCAAGCGCTGTAGCTATAGGGAACCAATCCGGTCTGACTACGCAGGGAACAGGCGCAGTCGCTATAGGAGAGTCAGCAGGAGGCACTGCACAAGGCAACTACGCTGTAGCCATCGGTAGACACACTGGCCTGTCTAATCAGGCAGGGACAGCCACCGCAGTTGGATACCAAGCAGGTTCCACGGATCAGGGTTCACGCTCTGTTGCTCTGGGATACCGAGCAGGACAAACCAGCCAAGGCAACAACGGCATCATCATCAACGGCACTGGTGTTGCACTAGATGATGCCACTAATGGTCACATCCACATAGCTTCTAGTTTAGCCTCTTTAGACTACGACACGGCAAATGGCAAATGGACTGCCACAGACACTACTGGCGCGTTTGATCTTCGTCCAGACGTCGACCCCCAAATAGCTATTAACACATCTGCTATTGCTCTCAATACAGCCAAGGTGGGCATAACTGTAGGACAGACGGATGCCATTGTAGCGAACACCGCTAAAATCAGCTATACCGATGCAGCGGCAGTTGCGCTTAATACAGCCAAGGTGGGCATAACTGTAGGACAGACGGATGCCATTGTAGCGAACACCGCTAAGGTGACATACACCGATTTACTACCGCTAGGCAACACATGGGCTGGACTCAATACGTTTACCGCTGGGCTGAGAAGTGAAGGAGCTGGCACTGACTCTGTAAGGATTGGCACTGATGCAGGGTTAACAAGTCAGGCGAACACATCAATAGCAATTGGGAAAGAGTCTGGCAAGTCAGGCCAAAAAACTGGAGCGTTGGCTATCGGCAATAACGCTGGTTTTTCTAACCAAGGCCAAAAAAGTTTTGCGCTCGGCTTGCAAGCAGGAAAAACCGACCAAGGGAATTTTTCCATTGCAATTGGAAACAGTGCAGGAAAAACAAGCCAAGGAGACAAAGGGGTTATTATATCAGCAAATAGCGTAGCCCTTGAAGATACCACAGACAGCCATATACACATAGCAAGTGACGAAGCCTCTATCAATTACACCTCTGCGGCTGGGTTTAGTGTGACCTCTACCGTTACGGCAGCAAACAAGTTTACCGCGGCAGCATATTATCTTGCTGGTGCAGGAGGTGCGGCAGGAAGTGTAGTTGGATACTACGGCCTTAGAATTTACAGTATGAACGGTGATTATTTCTGGGCAGCAAACACAACGCCAGCGTCATACGCTATGCAGCTAGGCTCGACCACAGGAAATCTTGCCCTACTTGGAACATGCACAGCCACAAGTTTTGTAGGAAGTGGGTCGGCATTAACAGGGCTGTTAAACTTAGCAGATTTAAAAACACTCGTTGCAGCAAGCGCAGACTTTGCAGACTTTCAGACTAGAATAGCAGCACTATAAGGAAACCAAGATGAGCAATTATAAAGAGTCACAGCAATCAGGCTCAGTCTATACGAGAGCTTCATCAATTAGCATTGCTAACGGTTTAGAAAACAAATCAATCCAGTTTATGGAGGAAGAAGTTTTTATTGCTGAAAATGGCGACATGCTTTCAAGACCTGTACTTGGCAGCTTGTCAGAAAAACTAACAGCAGAAAACATGGAAACTACCTTTCCAATAATTAATCCAGAGACAGGCGAAGATACAGGGGCAGAGGGGTCTTTTATAAACTTTCAAGTATTGCTTCACTCGCTATACTTGTTTCTTGCAGAGCGCAGAGATGTCGCAGAGGTTGATGAAAGTGAATAGCTTAATTCAATGGATAAAGAATTGGGGCTTTAAGCTGATTGTTGTTATTAGTCAGGCAGTCAATGCTTTGGTTTTAAATGGCGAGCCAGACCAGACACTCAGCTCAAGGGCATACTCATGCAACAATGTTAAAGGGTGGTCACTGGTTGAGCGAGCTATCAACTTTGTTTTCTTTTGGGATGAAAATCACTGTTATAAAAGCTGGGTTCTTGATCTTGAGTTTTCAAATCGAATAATCGAAAGGTCAAAGGTGTAACAAACATGGCAGAATTTAATTGGAGCATTCAATCCTTGCAGCGCAACACCTATCCAGAAGACATGAGCGGCGGCGTGATTGTTGCGGTTTGGCAATGCACAGGTGTACAAGGCGAAAAAGAAGGCGAGTTAGGAGGACCGGCAATTTTTACGCCTGACCCTTCTTCTGCTGATTACACGCAATACGATGATTTAACTGAAGAACAAGTGCTTGGCTGGTGTTTTGCCGAGGATGCGAATGGGTATTCGCAAGTGAATAAACTGGACACTGAAGCTCAAATTCAAGCGCAGTTTGATTGGTTTCCAACGACTGATAGTGGCGTACCTTGGTGAAGACTCCCCTCTACGAAAGAAGGTCTACCGATGAAATCGAGGCAATCATTTTGCGATCTGCAAAGGTAGCAGCTAAAGAAGCACTGCGCGATGTGGGGCTGCAAGACGATAATGCAATCCATGACGTAAAAGAGTTGCGTGATCTGTTAGATTCTTGGCGCGAGATTCGGAAGTCAGTAGCACACACCGTCATAAAAATTATAACAATGGCGGTGTTAAGTGCTTTAGTCGCTGGGGTGTGGTTTAAGAACTGGAGCCAATAATGATTGGAGTTGTAGATTTAATAGCGGGAATCTTTAAGCCAGCGGCAGAGTTAATTGATGAGCTGCACACCAGTGAAGATGAACGGCTTGCAGCTAAAGGACACTTGTTAGATGTTCAGGCAGCAGCCATGCAACGGGTGTTTGACTACGAAAGGTCAACGATTGAGCTACAGTCTCAAATTGTCAATTCAGAAGCCAGCAGCGTCCATTGGTTAACAGCAACATGGCGACCAATTACAATGCTGGTAATGCTGACGCTGGTTGTCGGCGATGCGATGATGTGGCTGCCGAACCCTTTGTCAGATGATGCTTTTATGCTTCTTCAAATTGGTCTGGGGGGCTATGTAGTTGGCAGAAGCGCAGAAAAAATAGTAGGAGCGATAAAGAAATGAGCGAAGAATATGAAGGCAAGGACGGGCTAGCGAGAGACATTGCCAAACTCCGCCATGAATACCGAGAGCTTTACAAGCCAGTCATGCGGCAGCATTGGAGAGATTTTAAGTCTGCTCGAATTTCGCAAAAATTTCACGAAATGACCAACCTTCATGTTGAATCGGCAAGGGCTGCACCGTACTTCTGGGGCCACGTAACAATGGCATCAATGGTCGTAAGTATAGTTGCATTTGGTGTTTTGGCATTTTATGCATTTTGCTGACGAAAAAGTGAGCCGCTCCACAATAACCGCTGGAGCGCATTCAAGTGGAATGGCGGTAGAAGTTCAGAAAAAATCGTTAATGTAATTCAAAAATAAAGAGGAAAAAATGGATAATCAAAAAATTATGGTAAACGACAAAGAATACGAAACAGAAAATTTGACTGATGAGCAACATTACTTGATACGACAAATCACTGACCTGTCTCAGCAGTCGGACAGCCAAAAGTTTAAACTAGACCAGATTACTGTGGCTCGACAGGTTTTCACTGCCCAGTTAACGCGGCTTCTAGAAGAGCCAGAGTAAAGGAGTTAAAGATGGCTGCGGTTAATGTCAGCTTATTTCGCGGGATGTCAAAAAAAATATCACCGCGCCTCCTTCCGGAAGACATGGCGGTTAGCTGCATCAATGTTGATTTGGACGCAGGCTCACTGCGGCCTATAAAAGGGCTAAGCACCAGTGTTACTCTGCCAAGTGTGCAAGGAGGGGTTGGCACGGCTAGTTATAGTGGTAGTACCAAGACCTTCTTCCAGAGCCGTGATAACGTATGGTTTACGTTTTCTGGATCGAGCGCCAGCGTAATAGATGGCCCAGTGGCAGAGGATGCATATAAACGAGTATATTTCAGTAACTCTGTTGGCGCATATGTAGCTAGTACCGTAAGCGGAAGTGCTTTCACTAATTATCTTCTTGGTGTGCCTGCGCTGCCTACCGCTCCATCATCCGCACAAATTCCAGTTGTCTCTGCCACTACAGACACTGAAACAGCTGTCTCTCGATCCTATGTTGTGACCTGTGTAACGGCATGGGGTGAAGAGGGTCCGCCCTCTCCTCCTTCTGCAATTCTTGACACTAGGTCGGATCAAGCGGTAACAGTTTCTCTCACAGCCTTACCGGCTAATATCAACAATCGAAATATCGTGTACTACAGAGTTTATCGAACTGATGCAAATGGCGTTTTTCGATATGCCTTTCAGGTAAGCGCGCTTTCCGCTACCAGTACCACTGATACTGTACTGGAATCTGCCTTGGGAGAAGAGCTTGTCTCTCAAGAGTGGGACCAACCTCCTCAATTGACCCTCACCGATTACGGTCTTTCCGGAATATGCTCTTTGCCCAACGGTATTACTGCGGGATTTACTGGGCAAACTGTTTGTTTTTCGGAATCTTTTCTGCCGCATGCTTGGCCCAAAAGATATCAGCTAACAACGCAGGCCAAAATTATTGCGCTCACACCTTTAGAAACGGGCTTGCTCGTTATGACAGAGGGTCAACCATATATTGTGCAGGGTTCAGATCCGGCGGGCATGGTTATGACAGAGCTAAATGTACCTTACCCCATTGCTAATGCCGAATCGGCGGTTAATGTCGGTGGTTCCGTTATCTATTGCAGCCAAGATGGGCTTGTCAGTGTGAGTTCTGCTGGAGCCGCTCTAGTGACGGAGACTATATTTACCCGCACAGACTGGCAGGCGGCACATTCCCCTGCCACCGTCCAAGGATTTGAGTGGGAAGGGAAGTATGTGGGATTTCATACTACCTCTGGAGCAATCAATGGATTTATTTTTGATCCGAGAGGGGGGAAATCGGCATTCACTGCTCTTGAGCTGGATGATTCCGTTACGGCGGCTTTTTCTTCATCACAAAATAATGAGCTGTATGTGATTACTAACGGAACCGTCAAAAAATTTGCACAGGGGTCTCATCTGCGCTGCACATGGTTGTCCCGCCATTACTTCTCTGATCGTGCCATAAACATGGGTGTCGCACAGATTGCTTTTGGCGAGAATTTAGGCCAAGTATCAGTTGTTACAGATGGCGCAGGCGCACACTTAAACGACACCGTAATATTATTTTCCGCCAGTGAAAACACGGACGTATTTGCCTTGGCAGACGTCAGGCATATCGAATATAGAGCGGCGGGGGGTGACGGGATACATACTTTCCGCCTTCCAAGCGGGTATAAAAGCCATGTCTCTTCTTTTCAGATATCAACAAAGGAGGAAGTTCACTCTATTACTATGGCTGAAAGTCCGGCGGAACTGAGATGATTAGCCTCAAGGGTTCCCGCAGAAAAAGCACAGCCACTGTCCCACGCGAGTTTACGGGGCAGGAGAGGATTTTTGCAGATTCTTTGGTGGAGAGCATTGATTCTTTGGCGGGTCGGCGTGGCGAACCAATAGATAGGGCTGTGACTTTTAGGGATTTATTAGATGCGAATGTTCTGTCGCTTGCGGCGGGGCAGCCCTTGTCGAATGCTGGGGGTGTAAATCTAGTAAACCCTTTGGACCCGACTACGAGTGTTGGCGGGGGTGTTGAGATTCCCCCTGCGCCTAGCATACAGATCATTGGTGGCTTCGGCTTTGTTCGTATCACATGGGTCATGCCTGTCTACAGAGGGGCGGCATATCTGGAAATATACAGATCGCAGACCGACCTTCTTTCCACCGCAGTTTCAGCTGGGCCTATTGTCCGGTATTCAGGATCAGGTAGTGGCTTCTACGATGACAGAACTGTGGGGGAGGGTACGACCTATTACTACTGGGCGCGAGGCGTAAACATAAACGAAGTTGCTGGTCCTTTCAATCTTTCAGCAGGCACTAGCGGAACAACTCCTTTAAACTATATTTATGTGTCGGGTTTAATCGATGACATTCTGGCCGATGCCGTCAATGCACTCGGATTAAATACGGTAATCTCTGGGGTAACCGGCGACATCAGCAGCATCAACGCCGACATCGCCGGCATCACCGCCAGCATCATCGTCATCAACGGCGACATCAGCAGCATCAACGCCGACATCACCGGTATCAACACTGACATCGGCAACATCGAATCCGACATAACCGCACTCAACGCTATTAATACTTGGGATTCCGCTGTGACATACGCGGTCGCCGATTTAGTGACTTATCAAAACTATATCTGGGAAGCGGCTCTAGCTTCCACAAATCAAGCTCCGGCAGCAGGAAGCACATACTGGACGCAAGTAGGGAGTTACGCGCGCCTAGTTGATTTTGTTTCTGCGACCCAAGGCCAGAACAGCTCGACCCGCGCAACGCTGACCAGTGATTACTACACCAAGACTGATGCTAATTCAGCGATTACCGCTTCTATAGATGCTTACACTTCAGCGGTTACTGGTGCTGGTGGCTACACCAGTGACGCTAATGCAACCACTATTATTTACACTAAGGCTGACGCTGATTCAGCGACTACCGCTGCTATAGATGCTTACACTTCAGCGGTTACTGGTACTGGTGGCTACACCAGTGCCGCTAATGCAAACACTGTTATTTACACTAAGGCTGACGCTGATTCAGCGATCACCTCTGAGATTAATGACTTTGCTTCAGCGGTTACTACCCCTGCTGGCTACACAGACGCTGGTGTAACCACTATTATTTACGCTAAGGCTGACGCTGATTCAGCGACTACCGCTGAGATTAACAGCTTTGCTTCAACGGTTACTACCCCTGCTGGCTACACAGACGCTGGTGTAACCACTATTATTTACGCTAAGGCTGACGCTGATTCAGCGATTAGCACCGCGCTAAATACTTACACTACAACAATAGGAGCTAACACAGCAACCCTTCAGCAAACGGCTGAATCTCTTAATGGCACACAGGCAAAATATTCAGTCAAGATAGACAATAACAATCATGTGTCTGGCTTTGGCTTGATATCGACAGCCAATGACGCTACCCCATATTCTACGTTTGTAGTTGCGTCTGATGCCTTTGGTATTTCCGCGCCAACCACAGCCAACAGCGCTACTGACACTGCTGTAGGGGTAGGCTATCCTTTTAAGGTTATTACCACCCCTACAACCATTAACGGGGAGGTCATCCCTGCGGGGACGTATATCAATGACGCCTTTATTCATAACGCCCAGATTACTTCGGCGACTATAGGTGTGGGAACAATTACCACGGCCAACATTACTGAAGGCGCTATAACGTCTGCAAGTATTGCTGACTCTATCTATAGCGCTAACTGGTTTGCCAGCGGAAATTCAGGCGCTGCTTCAGGCGTTGGATGGAATATTAATAGCGCTAACGGCTATGCTTTTTTTCAAAACATAGTTTGCAAGGGAATCATTCAGGCAACCGCTCTAATACTTTCCGCCGGAGCAGAAGTACGCACACTGCAAATCGCGGGCAATGCAGTGACGGTTCCAACTTTTATTACGTTTACATTCCCTGCGTATTCTGTAAATTCCAGCAACTATAGTACCCCTGTAGACGCTAGCGGGAATGCGACAGCACGAACGTATGTTCGCGCATCAGGGGGGCGACTGTTGGTCACCTGTGTTTTTGGGGTGAAGACCAACACCACCTCGGACAGTGTTACGCCAAACCTTTACGCTAAGTTAAAAGTCGGGAACTCAACAACGCAATATAACGCTAACTTGGGATCTTCAGAAACTCACGTTAGTGTTCCACAAAACGGTTCAACCGAAGTTAATATTCGCGTGACGGCTACGCTGGCAGTAACAACAAGCAGTAATCATGGCACCGCAGATGCTGACGAAAATTACGAAACTACCCCTACACTCTTGATTAATGGGGCATTGAGTTTGAGTGCAGCTTCGTTTTCTACATACAGCAATTACACTAATTCGGCTTATTTTGGAGACCCAAATTATCAAAACTCTCAAATGTATCAGTGCAAGATAATACATCCCTCAAATCCAGCCATCTTTGAAAACGTACAGGTCACAAACAGAGCCGGTTACACCTTTATGGTCTATCGCGGCTCTCCCCGCCAAGAATTTCCGAATGCCGCTAAGCTCACATATCCGGCTGCGGCCTTTGCCAACGATCGGGTGAGTATAGAATTGCAAGTTTCTGGGAATAATAGCCAATTAACTGCCTGTAATTTCACCGTAATAAGTTGTAAGAGGTAAGCGGATGAGTTATTTAGTAATTTACTGTGCAAATACGGGCGCGATTCATTCTTGCGAATCAGGGCATGAAGAGGGTTCTAAGGATACAGGCTATTTACTGGACCTAATAGTCCGTCCTCTAGAGTTGCAGCGCGGTCACTTGTTTGTAGAGCAAGCACCGGACGGGCTAACTCAGTGGGTAGAGGAAGGGGTTGTTGTCGATAAGACACCGTTTTTCCTGACGATTGAGGGTCCGGTTATTTCTAATGTCCCTGCGAATACTTCGGTACTGTGGCCGGATCTGGTCACCACGATAGAGAGTGACGGAACGGTTGAGCTGGAGTCTAATGTCATAGGTTCTTTCAGCTTGACCTTTACGCATGCCTCACACATGACCGAGACAGTTGAGGTTGATTACAATGGCTAAAAGAACGGTCCAAATGGACCCAGACGACACTCGCAAAAAGTCGTATTCTAAGGTAGATAGAGACGCCCTTTCTGCGATCTGGGAATGCATCGAGAATTTGTCAGATGGAGGCATAGACGTTGGGCCTAAGTGCCTTGCGATGCTAGAAGTACGCCAAGCAATAAAAGAAAAAGCACCAAAACCATAGGCTATTGCAACATCAAATAAGAGCGCTATGATGATATAAGTACCATCCCAACTCCGATGGGCAGATCGGAACCTCCCTATATTCAACGGACTGCGTGTGGCTTTTAGCCGCACCGGCTTTCTATTGCGCGGAGTAAAGATGGATCTAAAGCCTGCTGACATTAGAGATGTCTGGCCTATTGTTAAACAGGGTCTAGAGATCGTCCAAAAGAGCAGCTGCCAGACGTGGATACCCGAAGATATCTATGCAGCTTGCGTGTCCGGACAAGGTGTTTTGTACACAGCGGGCCAGATGTGCCTTGGGAATGAAAGATTTCTGGTTGTGCAGTCACAAAGATGTCCTATTGAGCGCGTCAGCAAGCTCTTGCTATGGGTGGCCTTTGATCCTTGCGAGGGAACCGCTATTCAATTTGCTTCTGAGTGCGAAGAAATCGCGAGAGATACTGGGCATACAGCCATAGAGTTTGTCACTTCGATAGACAAGCTAGGGCTACTGTCCGAAAGCTTTGGATATAAAAGAGTATCGAGCCTTTACCGAAAAAATTTACTGTAGGAGTAAACCATGTCTGGCGGCGGTGATCCCAAAACACCCTCTGAATCTGAGGCTTATAAAGCTTTGGCGGAGCAAGCAGGAACATATTTTAATCGATACCAAGATGTGTTTGTTCCGCTTGAAAACTCATACATAAACAGCGTTGTGGATATCGGCAGCGAAGACAATTATAACAGAGCCGCTGGCGCTGCCGGCAGCGCGTTTACCTCCGCGTATACACCGGAGCTATTAAATCAGCAACGACAAATGCTGTCACAGGGTATAGACCCCTCATCCGGCAAGTTTCAAAGCACCAGCCAGAACAGTTATGGGAAATTTGGCAGCGCGATGGGGCTGGGCATAGCCGATGCCGGCGCAAACAACACTGACAGACTGTTCGGTGGGATGACTAATCTGGTCAAAATGGGGCAAGGCATTCAGTCGGAGGCTACTCAGGGTCAAATTGGGCTGGCGTCTGCTTCAGAAACCAAGGCTCGCGGCGCAGCCGAAACCGATTTTATTAAATCTCAGTCTAATGAATCAGTGGCTGGAACCGCAGCCGGAGTAGCCGCAGGCTACGGGTTGAATTCCTGATGGCTTTGTTTGAATCAGCCCCCAGCAACCCTAATTACAACCAGTTTTTAGGGCAGCTGTCGAATCCTAATGACTTGACTAGTTTTTACGGACCTGACGGACGGCTTAACAACCAACCATCAAACCCGCTTGACGTTGACAGTTACATGGGCGATGACGACTTCGGCGGACAGCGCCTGTTTGCAGACGTTATTAAGCGGCAAACCGAAGATTACATGAAGCGTTTTGCTCCGATAGAGGGTGCATTGGCAGACTCTATTACTGCGACAGGGACAACGTATCTTGAGTCGGACTTGGATCGTACTAGAGAAGGTATTACTGGAGGCATCACAAACGCGGAGTCTCAGCTAAGCAGAAACCGAGAAAGATACGGCGCTACACAGGGAACTCCAGAGGATCTTTCTCAGGAGAAAATTAGCGCAATGGTGGGCGGGCTTAACGACACAAGAACGCGGGATTCAGATCGCAGAATGGCGGTACTGAGTGGAGGACTTGGAGAGTTAGGAGCCAAGGCCAGAGAGCCTATTGGCGGCACAGGTGGTGGTGTAGGACAGGGGTAACAAAGTGACATTATTAGCATCAGGAAACAATCTTCGCCAGCAAAGCTTAATGGGCCTGCAAGCCCTGTCTCAAGAAGACGCTGAGCGAGAAGCGCTCTATGAGCAAATGAAGCAAGCGAAAAGCCAGAAAGACGCGCAGACCAAAGGCACGGTCGGTGGCATCGGTGCGGCGTATCTTATAAACCAAGGACTGCCGGCTGCAACCACGACTGTTAGCTCTGTCCCAGTATCGGGTACTGCCTCCGGTGTAGGTTCGGCCTCGCAATCTTCGACACTAGTCGGACAAACCGCCTTGCAAGCCAGCCAAGCTAAGGCAGCTGTCGATGGAGCGACAATCATGGGAGCGCAGGCGGGAGGGACCGGCGGTGTTGCTGGCACTGCTAGTGGTGTTGGTGGTGTTGCTGGTACTGCTGGAACTACTGCGGCTGGGACTGCGGCTGGGACTGCTGCTGGAACGACTGCTGCCGGTGGTGTTGCTGGTGCTGCTGGAACTGCTGCTGCTGGAACTGCTGCTGGAACTGCTGCCGCGACTGGAACTGCTGCTGCTGGAACTGCTGCTGCTGGAACTGCTGCCGCGACTGGAACTGCTGCTGCTGCCGCCGGAGGAGGGGCCGCTGCCGCCGGAGGAGGAATGGCTGCTCTCGCAGCAGCGACCGGACCACTGGCAATTGGCATTGGTGCTGCTTTCTTACTTTCATCGCTGTTCGGCTAGGAGATTCACATGGCACGTTATTACGGACTGGGTCAAACAGCAGGATTCGCTGATGGACTTGCACAGGGTTTTGGGCTGGTTAATGAAGTCTATAACGACAAGGAAATAAACCGGCTAAAGCAGGAAGAGCTAGATGCAACTGCGGGATATCGCATGGCTGAAACCGAGGCCACATCTAAATACCGTGACCAGCAGATTGGAATTGAACAGGGGCAGCTTGATCTTGACAATGAAAGGCTTGGTCTAGATAAAAAAGAGTCGGCTGCCACTATTGCTGGCCTTCAGGCAGACAACCAAGTCAGATTGATAAACGCTAAGACTGCTGGCGTTAACGCTACTACCGCTGCCACTAACGCTGATACCAACAGGTTTGTCCGAGAAGAAGCGGGAACACAAGCGCAGTTTCTTAGGGACGAAAAAGCGAGACAGCTGAATCTGCAACAAGCGGGCGAAACACTCGCTAGCCTTGACATCGCATTCAAAGAAAGTGCGAGGACTGGTGTGCCGGTGCCTACAGAGGTTATACAAAATGCTATCGAGATGACAGATAAGACCCCTCTATCGGTAGCGCGAGCCGTTTCATCATTGGCCCCAGTAAACATGGAGGTTATGAACACCACCCTACAAGGCGTCTTTTCAGAAGGGGGCGACATAAATGACGAAAAAGCTTTAGAGGTTGTGGGCGAATTTCTTAATCAAAACACAGAGGTGGGCAGGGTCATGTCCACAGCAACTGATGTCAATTTACCTATAGCTTATGACGGCTGGCTTATGTATAAAAAAGATCTGCTCAGCGCGTCCGCATCTGTAGATGGAGAAACCCCTACACTATCGGCAATGGCTAGGATTACTCTCCAAAACCCCAAAGACCCCACGCAGTTTGTTCACTATGACGCGCCGGTAACAAGGGGCAGAGGCGCTGGCAGCTCTGAGGCTGGACAGTTTCCTGTAGCAGAATTTTTATCTGGCACTGCGGGTTATGCTGTTCAGGTCCGGTATGCACAAGAGAACTTTCGACCTTTGCTTGAGCAGCACAGAATCGACACAATGTACGGAAACGCCGGAGAATATCAAACAGCCCTTCTCGCTGAGCAGTCGCGATTAGCTGAATGGGTAACAGACTACCCGACATCTCAGCCCCTAGTTGCGGGAGTAGACAATAACACGTTAACGCAAAAAGTTATTAACAGTGCCGCGAAAGACAATACGCTAAACATGGGCAATCCAAAAGTAATGTCTTTTATACCCGATTCTACGTCTTCCATTATTGATTTTCGCGCCTTTATGGATAGTGATCCCAAGCTCAAAGCATTACAGCAGTCATATCAAATACCTTCCAAGAATAAAAATGGCGTCACAGAGGGTGTGCCTGTCAAGCTGACTGATAGTGAGGTGTTAATCCTTATGTCAACCACAGACACCACCACGGGGAAAGACGGGACAGACGTTACTAATCCTACACCGCGAACTAGAACGGTGTTGGCGGATCTTATGGCTAAAAGAGGGAATGTCACTCAACTAGAAAGAAAGGGAAATCCTCTTTTTAAAGTATTTGGCAGCGGAAATTCTGAAGAATTGCCAGACATGAGCATGATGGCCGGCGCTGGGATTAAACGATAGATGCCCTTTGTAACCCGCCGCAGAGGGGCTACAGACCAGTCTCGTTCTTCCTCCTCTCCTAGTGTTCCCGTGTCGCAAGAAGATGACATATTCCAGACTGGCGCGGGGCTTTCGACTGGCTATGAACAAACCATTGGCACTATCCAAGGCGTTCGCTCGCTATTTAATACTCTTACGGGTGATGATGCAGAAGCTGAA
>Ga0209711_10001660_pt1 | contig 21219 bp, 15 predicted proteins | sample ArcticOcean_MG_C_7_FD_187441 | JGI IMG/M metagenome (GOLD analysis project Ga0209711, IMG submission 187441) | Marine microbial communities from western Arctic Ocean - ArcticOcean_MG_CB11_88 (SPAdes) (version 2) | ecosystem: Environmental > Aquatic > Marine > Oceanic | place: Arctic Ocean...
CTGTTCGCTAAAGTTGAAAAAGCTCTAAACGATAGGCCAAGGAAAAGGCATGGATATCAATCACCTCAAGAAAAACATCAACAATTAACCAACGAAGAGAAAGTTGCATTAGTTAGTTGAATCCAAGTTTTTATAAAAGTTGCTCTTTTTATAAAAATCATGTGTTGTTTTTCCATATGACTACAAAATGGCAAGTAATATCTTCTAGACAACTTGTCCTTGTTTTGGGCAAGTTGATCGCATGAAGGTGATCAAGACCCCTTCAGACAGAATGCAGGGAGCCTTTCAAATGCGTGAGGGCATTTCTAGCGATATTGGGAAGGTGTTACTTGGAGGGTTAGCTAGGGGCTAACTAGCTGCTGGGTAGTTGCTTTTTTCAGAGGTTTTTTTTGATCGCTTCTACGAGTAAGGGATGGAGATCGACTTTTTTTCCGAAGCCATAAGGCTCAGCGCGGTCTGGCTTCTCTTCATAAATTTTGCTGACTTTAGCGTGCATGTCGTTGATCGGTATATTGTGTGCTTTCATCACGCGTGAGGCGATGGTATTGTATTCGGTTTCTGAGCCCGGTTCGATGATGCCATTCGCTGATTTACGGATCGGTGTGGTACTAGCCCAGACTAGTTTGGCACCGGTTTTTTTCAAGCGCTTCACCAGTTCAGTGAGATTTTTTTGGTAATCTTTAGGGCTGGTGGTTCGGACTCCTCCTGCCGCCTTGGACATCACGCGGTATGAGTTCATGCCCGGCGCCCTGTGTGTCAAGTCGCCTAAGCCGAAATTAAAATAGATAATATCCCACTTTTCTTTGCCGAGCAATTTGTCGATCATTACGACTGCCAGACCCGAGTGGGTCGCTTCTTGAGGAGATCCCACAACGACGGCTCTCTCTTCCAAAGCCTTTGCCGCCTGCTGGGAAATCGCTTTGTAGAAGTTGTCACCAAGGATCAATACCCGCGGTTTTTCCGCACCTAATACCTGCGTCATTAACGGCAATAAAAACAGGGTTAAAGTAACAAGAAATTTCACGTAAGTCGATTTCTGAGAGTCCAAATTTTTCATACCTAAGTGCGCAGCTCGGTCATCTCTCCCGTGCTGTCTGCAAACTTATTTTGTGGCACATCGAGCGCATCGAGCATTGAGACGTAAAGATTCGAGAGTGGGACTTTCTTTTCCCCTGCGAACGAGTGAAGATTTCCATGTTTGAAACCGAGCTTGCTGCCACCTGCGATCTGGATCGGATAGTTCTTGGTGCTATGCGATGCGTGCGGGTGAGCGGAGCCCCAAACCACGGCGGTTCGGTCGAGCATATTGCCGTCTCCTTCTGGTGTGTCGCGCAGGCGCTTGAGGAAATAGGCATGTTGCTCGGCGCGCCATTTGTCCCATTTGCCAGAGAATTCAGCGGGGCGCTTGTGGGCGATGTCATGGGTTGCGCCATTGTAGCCGAGAGCATAGTTCGCGTAGTTCCAAAGCTCGGTGCCTGAGGATTGTTCGCTCTCAAGCATCAGGGTCGCAAACCGAGTCGAATCCGTCTGGAAAGCGAGATAAATCAGATCATACATGCAGCGGGTGTATTCCTGCGGATCCTTGTGCGAAACGGATAGGTTAAGCCCTTTGGTGTCGATCTTAGCCAACTCCTCATGGGTCCATTCACTAGTCCGCTCGACGCGTTTTTCTAGCGAGCGAATAGAATCTAGATATTCCTCCACTTTCGCCTGGTCTTCTATTCCTAGACGGCGCTTGTAGCTGGCGCTGTGATCCATCATTAGATCGAGGATACTGGCATCACGTTTCAAGCCCGCGCGGACATTTTCCACGCCCTTACCTGCATAAGGATTGAATAAGCGGTTGAATATCTCCTGAGGTTTGCTCAGGGATGGGATCGGGCGCCCGGGGCCACGGTGGGAGAGAGTCTTAGTCCGGCCGTATGCTCCAGTTCCACCCTCGGTGCCGAGGACGAGCGAAGCGTAACGGGTCTTGTGACCGTGGTAATTCGCGGCGATCTGATCGATGGAAATATTATTGGTTCTTTCAAGCCCAGACATGTCTGCCCCAGTGGCGAAGACGTCACCGGAGCTGTGACCACCTAGCCCCCATCCGCCCGCGTGGTCGAGGCCTTCCAAGTAGGAGAGATCGTCCTTGAGATCTGCGAAAGGCGCGGAGGATTTGTTGAAGGTAAGAGGCCCCGCATCCTTGCATGGCCACCAGCTCCAATCGTGGTGCGGCCTATCGGGATTGATAATGCCAGCTGGGGCGTTCGGCATGTAAGCGCCGTAAGCAAAATAACTGACAAGCATTCGCTTCGGTAGTTCTTTACCATTCGGAGTCGTGCCCATCGCTTTGGCCATTCCGTTGAGTAATGGTAATGCGAGAGCAACGCCTCCGCCTTTGAGTATATCGCGCCGGTTTAGGTGCCAGGATTTATGAGGTGACATTGTTTATTTTTGTTTGGATTGAATGTTTTTGAAGATAGTGCTTTGGCAGACCTCTATGATCATGCTCTTTAATAGATACTGGTCTTTTTCGGATTTCTTCAGAATTTTTTCGATTTCGAAGCGGTCGCGGAAGCTCAGCTCACGTCCGATTCCATAGGTGAGTAGGCGGCGCAGCACGTTATCGGCCACATCTCCCATCCGTTTGTCTATCAGAAACTCCTTCAGATCCTCCATGCCTGTTACCTCGGGTCCGTGGGGAACCCGTGCCTCGGCTTCCACCTCTACGGTGTTGATCGAAGTGAGATATTCCTGATAACCAGCGAGGTTCTTGTGCGCGTCTTTATTGAAACCACTGATTCTCACGCCATCTTTCGGAACCATCGGCTGGAACTGTCCGATCGAATTATAGCGCTCAAAGGGAATGCCCCAGGGGTCTAGCCGGACATGGCAGTCTGCACAGCTTGCCACATTACGATGCTTTGCGAGAAGATCCTTGATCGAGAGCGCCTTTTCTGCGGATTCGCCTGCCGAATCGGTTAGCGCCGGGATTTCTGCAGGTGGTGGTTTGACCTCATCGCCCAGGATGGCTTCACGGAGCCAGACCGCACGATAGATGGGATGCCGTTCCAGTGCTATTAGCAACGAGAACTGAGCCTTGCGTGAGTAGTCCACCCAGATGATGTTGCGGTTTGATCGCAACTGGGCGAAAATCGAGTCCCTCAACACCATCCACTCCGTAGTGTGCCGCGAGTGGCTGATTAAGATAGGCGAAATCAGAATGCACCAGATTCGTGACACTCGCATTGCGCCTGATCAGTTCAGCGACGAACCCTACGGTTTCCTCGATCATGTGATCACGGATGGTCGGCACGTAGGGGACCTCTGTGCCTTTCCGTTCACCCGCCGACACATAGTAAAGAAACCGCGGGAAAATCTCTGCGTTGACCGGGATGGTTTTCAGCTTGTGGAGATCCATCCATTGCTCCGCGAAGTTGTGCACAAAATCTCCTGAGCGTTTGTCTGCTAGAAGGCGAATTACCTGTTTTTCGATTACGGCGTTATCTTCCAGTTTCCCATCCGCAGCCAGCTTCATGAGTTCTTTGTCTGGCATACTGCCCCAGAGGAAGTAGGACAGTCTGGAAGCGAGCTCATACTGCGGCTGGACTGCTCCATCGTCAGCGACCGTGTGGTAGAGGAACTGCGGAGAAATCAGAACCATCGCGAGCGTTTCGCGCATCGCCGCTTCAAGCGTTCCTATTTCGCTCCGGATTAATGCATAGATTTTTTCGAAACGGGCGACCTCATCGGCCATGGCGGGTCGGCGATAGGCGCGAGACATGAAACGTTGTAACACCTCGCGAACATAGGCTTCGGGATTACCCAAGCGATTAGGGGATTCAAAAAGAATCTGGGTGTGATGCAAGGGAGGCCAGACCTCGGTGATCGGTCCTTCGAATTCGAGCCAGTTGATCACGATGCGCGGCATTTCCATTTGCCTTGGCCAGTAGTGGTAGCGGTTTTCGTCGTTCAGGGTGCCATCATCGTAAAGGTTCTGCGGGGTAATGGTCAGCGTCATTGGCTGGGGAATGCCCTTTTTAGGCTTCGCAGTTTCGCGAGGAAAATTCTCGATCCGACCACGCATTTCGTAAATCTGCGGATCGTCCGGGTTATTGCTTAGGTTGACGGTTCCGATTGGTGCGACTTCGAGCGTCGAGCTGTTCACGCCCAGATTGTATCCCATCACAAACCTCAGAGGGACTTGGTTGATCCCCGGTGGTAGAATGGCAGAAGTTTGGAAACGGATTTTAAACTCCCCAGTTTCCGGAAATCCCTTCAAGCTCATCCCTCTCCCTGGTGTGCCGCGGCTATTGTTCCAGATATTGACTTCATCGCTGCCGGCCCCCCGCTCAGCACCAGATGGCTGCCATTTCTGCTGGGTTTTGTGAATTTCTGGTTTCTTAGGATCTACGATCACGCTAGCCATCGCACGCCTGGCGGTTTTCTTGTAACGGCTCACTTGCTCTGGGCCGATCAGCATATAAGATGCCGTGTTGTTAAACTTGTAGGGCACGATCGGATCCTCGGGCAGGCCATCGATGAGTTTGAGATCGATACCGAGTAGATCCCGCATGGTATTCTCGTATTCAAAATTAGTCAGTCGCCGAGCTATTGGAGCTAACTTCTCTTTATTAGCCTTGTCTTTACTACCTTTAGAAACGTAGTCACGTAATCCCGACTCGATCCATTTCGCGACTGCCTGACGCTGTGCATCGTCTGGTTGTGGTTCTTCCTCAGGCGGCATCTCCTCGTATTTGAGAACATCGAGGATCGTTTCCCAATGCTCTAATCCTTTTCCTGAGGAGAGATCGCCACCTATTGTATGCAGAGTCACCTTTCCCTTACTCTTGTCTGCTCCATGGCATTCCACGCAGTGCTTCTTAAAAAACGGCATCACCGTCGTCTTAAAGCCTTCTTCACCCGTAGGAATCTCGGCGGAGCGCGCACCGAGGCAGAGTAAGCCATAGAGAGCAGCTAAGATTAAGCAACGGATAGGGATAAAGATATTGGCAGTAGTTCGTGGTAATACAGAACGTTCGCAGGTGATATTCATATTATTTATAGAAAATTGCTTTTGACTAAGGAGCTTGGAGTTATCGCAGAGGGAATCCGCGCTTCTCAGCTCATTTATTTAGGAATTTGATGGATGTTTATACTTGAACGCACGTAAATTATTAATGCTTATTAATACGGACCTCTAAAAAATGCATCACTAATTTTTATTTATAACCTATCCGATTTCTTCAGGACGGTTTTGATGTAATCAATAGATCCGCAAATACTTAGATTTTTGAGTTTAGGCGATGATTTCTTTCACGACCCGTGCTCTCTCTACTCCTGTGAGTTTCTGGTCGAGGCCCTGGAAGGGGAAGCTTAGGCGTTCGTGATCTACGCCGAGCAGGTGGAGCATGGTTGCATGAAGATCGCGCACGTGGACTGGATCTTCAACGACGTTGTAGCTGAAGTCATCGGTCTTGCCAAAGTGCATCCCGCCCTTGACGCCACCGCCAGCCAACCAACCAGAGAAACAGCGGGGATGGTGATCGCGGCCGTAGCTTTCTGGCTTAATATTTCCTTGGCCGAAGACGGTTCTCCCGAACTCACCGGCGAACACGACCAGGGTGTCATCCAGTAAGCCGCGCATTTTCAGATCCTTGAGCAGCGCTGCAGTCGGCTGATCAACATCCTGGCACTGGCCTGTGAGGTTTTCTGGGAGTCTGGTGTGGTGATCCCAGCCACGGTGGAAGAGCTGCACGTAGCGGACATCGCGCTCTGCCATGCGACGAGCGAGTAGGCAATTGCGGGCATATGAGCCGGGCTTATGAACATCTGGACCATACATATCGAGGACCTCCTTAGGCTCATCGGAAATATCTGTGAGCTCTGGAACTGAAGTCTGCATCCTGAAAGCCATTTCCTGCTGGCTGATCGTGGTCTCTATCTCGGGATCGCCGATCTCGGAGAAATGCTTGCGGTTCATCTCGTCCAAGGAATCGAGCATGCGCCGTCTGACGCTAGCATCGACCCCCTTGGGGTTTGAGAGGAATAGGACAGGATCGCCGCTGGACTGAAAGGCGGAGCCTTGGTGCTTCGATGGCAGGAATCCACTGCCCCATAGTCGGGAGTAGAGCGCTTGGACATTGACTTTTCCGCTCCAGCGGGCGGAAGGCATCACCACGTAGTCCGGTAGGTTCTTATTCAAGGTGCCAAGTCCGTAGCTCAGCCATGCGCCCATGCTCGGCTTGCCGGGGATTTCCGAGCCGGTGCAAAATGCTGTTTTTCCCGGGTCGTGGTTGATCGATTCAGTCTGGAAGGAATGGACCAAGCAAAGGTCGTCGGCGACGGTGGAGAGGTGCGGAAGTAGCTCGCTCATCCAGAGCCCGCTCTTGCCCTGCTGGCTGAAATTGAATTTTGAAGGGACGATGAGCTTCTCCTTGCCGAGTGTCATGGCGGTGACTCGCTGCCCTTTGCTGATTGATTCTGGAAGTGGCGTTTTGTAGAGTTTGTGGAGATCTGGCTTGTAATCGAAGAGGTCGATCTGGCTTGGCGCACCAGCCATGAAGAGGAAGATGACACGCTTGGCCTTCGGTTTGTGGTGGGCAGTAAAAGGTGATTCACCCCCAGACGCCATCGCACCAATAGCTTTAGGAATCAACGAGGCAAAGGCGGCAGAACCTAGCCCCATCCCGCTATTGAGTAGGAAGGATCGGCGCGACTGGAGGACGGATGATTCAGTGAAAAGAGGGTTCATAATAGGGATTATTCTCGGGTTTTTGTGATGTCCAGATTGTAGAGGGTGCTGGTGATGAGGGTCCAAGATGCGAGCTGCGCTTTGGCTTCCGCATTGGGCATGGTCAGACCCTCGCAGAGTTGATCGGCCATAGCGGGGTCATTGCGGTAGGAGACGATGAGGTCGGCCAAAAGCTTGGAGAAGGTTTCCTGCTCCTGAGCATCAGGAAGCTTCGAGGTCACCGTTTCGTAAATGATTCTGAAACGCTCTGTCTCGGTGAGGGTTTTCTTTGCGAGAACATGCTGTGCGAGGGTGCGGGCGGCTTTAAGATACTCACTTTCATTTAAGAGCAAGAGCGCCTGCGCGGGAGTGTTGGTGCGTTCGCGGCGAGAGATGCAGGAGTCTCGGATCGGTGCGTTGAAAATGGACATTTGTGGCGGTGGTATCGCACGTTTCCAGAAGGTGTAGATGCTTCGGCGGAAGATGTCATCTCCGGTGCTGGGTTTGAAGCGCTGACCCGTCATGGTGACAGATGCCCACAAGCCGTCTGGCTGGGGTGGCATCACACTTTTTCCAAACATGGTGTCCGAGAGCTGACCGCTGTTGGCAAGAATCTGATCGCGAATCATTTCTGCATCCATCCGGAAACGTGAGCCGCGGGCGAGAAGACGGTTGTTGGGATCCTTGTTAAAGTGTTTAGGTGTCGCGAGCGAGGATTGCTGATAGACCTTAGACATGACGATCTGTTTCACCAGCGCCTTGTTGTCCCAGCCCGATTTGATAAAGGACACAGCGAGGTGATCGAGCAGGTCGGGATGGCTCGGGACTTCTCCCTGCGCGCCGAAATCCTCGGAGGTTTTCACCAGACCGATTCCGAAAAACTGCTGCCAGATTCGGTTCACTTGCACCCGGGCGGTTAGTGGATTCTCCGGCTCGACGAACCACTCAGCGAGATCCAGACGCGAGGCAATTTTGCCTTTCTTCTTGAGGGTTGGGAGGAAACCGGGAGTGCCGCGCGGGACTTCCATGATAGGATCGTCGTATTGGCCGCGGTTCATGAGAAAGGTCGGGCGGATATCGGCGCGTTCTTTCATCACCATCGCCTTTGTGATGGTGTTATCGAAGCTGTTTCGCTGCTTTTGCAGTGTGGTGTGCTTCGCCTGAAGACTTTTCGCCGCCTTCGCAAGGGCACTTTTTTTCTCTTTATCCTTCTCGTCACCGGCCGCCTGTTTCGCAGTTTTCACTTCGCCGTCGAGTTTTGCGAGTTGCTTATCGAACTCCGCGAGCTTGGCCTTTTGTTCGGGGCTTGCAAACGATACGAACGGCGCTTGGAGGCCATTCCTTTCCCGTCCGCGAGTCTCCGGGTCTGAGTCGATGTTGTTGAAAAACGCAGAGAGAGAGAAGAAATCCTTCTGAGTGATTGGGTCGTATTTGTGGTCGTGGCATTGGGCGCATTGGATGGTAAGACCCATAAATGCGGTTCCTACTGCGGTTACCCGATCAAGAACATTCTTGAAACGGCTTTCCTCGGGGAGAGCGGTCCCCCTGTCAATGATCAGGTGGAGGCGGTTGAATCCTGAAGCCGAAAGTTGGTCGTTGGTTGGCTTGGGCATTAAGTCGCCGGCGAGTTGGTAACGGAGAAAATCATCGTATCCGAGATTTTCGTTGAATGCGCGGATGACCCAGTCGCGGTAGGCGACGTTGTTACGGTAGAAGTCCTTGTGCATGCCGTTGGTATCGGCGAAGCGGACCAGATCCAGCCAGTAGCGAGCGCTGTGCTCGCCGTATTGGGGGCGGGCGATGAGATTATCGACGAGTGCCTCGTAGGCCTCGGGTTTATCGTCTGCGAGAAATGCTTTGATCTCATCAAGTGTCGGAGGGAGGCCGGTGAGGTCGAAGCTCAGACGGCGGATCAAGGTGCGTTTGTCTGCTTCGCTCGCCGGGTTGAGATTTTTCTTCTCCAGTCTATTCAGGACGAAATAATCGATGGGCTGTTCGCTCCATTCTTGGTTTTTGACAACCGGGAGCTTCGGCGCGGCAGGAGGAACAAAAGCCCAGAAATTGTCGTAGGGAGCACCGGCAAGAATCCAGCTTTTGATGATCTCTTGTTCGCTTTTTGAGAGAGTTTTTTTGTGAGATTTTGGCGGCGGCATCACCTCATCCTCATCGGTGGTGGTGATTCTATACCATAGCTCACTGTCTTTAAGAGATCCGGGTTTGATTGCGGTGATTCCTTTTATTGTTCGGTAAGCGCCGTCTTTACCATCGGGCTGATCCAGTCTGAGATCACCTTTCCGGTCATGCTTATCAAAGCCGTGGCAGGCGAAACATTTGTTCGAGAGGATAGGCCGCACGTCGCGGTTAAATGAGACCTCCTCGCCCGCGCAAAATGCCGCACCGGTCAAGAGGGCCATAGCGGCTCCTATTAATACGATAATTTTGGATGATTTTTTATGAGAGGACATGTTATTTATAGATACGTTGGGATGAAGTTTATTATTGCAGATATTTATTATAGATTTCTCTGTGAGACAGCGCAGTGTGAGCCCAGCCGATAATGGCTCTGGGGAGGGGGTGAAAAACAGGTTTCAGCGATACTCTCTGCGGACATCTTTCTGCCCTTGGATCTTCCGCTATTTCCCCCCTGAGCCATTGGTGATTTCGATTTCACCACTTCTGGCGTAGGAATGATTTGCCCGTAGTTGTAGTTGGATGTCAGTAGGTAAATTTTCTGGGAGAACCCAATAGTAACTTCCTGTGTTGGGAATATTGGCGATTTTATTCATAGAGTAGTTATAGAAACCAAGTTCCCAGAGGGATACGTTTCCAGTGGCGGTGGGGATAAAGAGTCTCGCCTTAGTTCCTGTGACGGGTGGGAACTTGATGACCTTTACGGTCTTGGTGTCCTTGAAGCTCGCCGCTTTTATCCAAGCCGTTCCATTCCAGTATTGAACTTCACCCTGGCTAAAATGGTTCCCCAAGACAGCGACCTCGGTTAATCGAACCTCATTAAAGGTTTGAGATTTCCCAAAATCAATTTCAACCCATTGGTTACTTAAGCTATCGGCTGCCTCCTTCGCTGCCCATCGGGTCTGGAGATCTCCATCGTTAACGTTTTTTGCGGAGAAATCAGCACTCTTTTCAGAGCTGGCTTTCATCACTCCTGTTAACGGTGTCACATCGCTACCCACTAAGTATTCCAGATCGACTTTTTTTATGTACTGGTTGTCACCCGCTGTTATCCAAGTGATCGATTGAGTGCTGTTACTAGGCCATTGAGAACCGTTGGCAGGTGAGGTTAGCATTAAGTCCACAACATATTGATCTGTATAGCCTGTCACCTTTTGGTAATTCGGTGGGAAGTTGGCATCCACCCGATTCCACCAGCCTTGTAGAATCCCCATCATGTGTTTCTCTAAGTCCGGCATTTCCTTGGCCAAATCACTGGTTTCCCCCAGATCATTTTTAAGGTTATAGAGCTGCGTGGTTTTCGAATTTAGGAAGTAGATCAACTTGTAATCACCCACTCTCACCGCACTGGTGGCAGCTCCAGCCTCACCTTTTCTTATGTGGGCAGGCCATTTGTGAGGGTAATGAAAGAAGACCGATCCCTGATAGTTTGAGAGCTTGCCCTGTAAAAGTGGAACCATGCTTTTCCCGTCCATGTGTTGCTCGGGCTTTAGGGGCAGTCCCGCTATATCTAGCAGGGTGGGATAAAAGTCTAAACTTGATACAATGGCATCGGATTTACTTCCCGGGATGGTTTTCCCAGGCCACTTCATAATGAATGGGACGCGAAGGCCCCCCTCATACAACCATCCCTTGCCGGCCCTCAGAGGTAAGTTAGATGTGGCTTCTACTCCAGCTGTTGCCAAACCACCGTTATCCGAATGGAAGATGATCACCGTATTGTCCTCGATCCCAAGATCCTTCACCTTTTTCATGATTCTGCCGACATTGTCGTCCATAGATTCCATCATGCCCGCATACTTGGCATCTGCCTGAACCTGCCTGATTTTAGTCCCGCTTTCGATACCCATCTCAGGAATGGGATTGTTGATTTTCGCCGCTTTGGCGAGGTATTTTTGTTCAAGTTCTTTTGTCGTTTCTAAACGTGTGTGAACGGAATAGAAGGAAAGATAAACAAAGAAGGGGGTTTTTGCTTTTGATGAGTTTTCCATAAAGGCCATCGCCTCATTGGTCAATCGTGTGGGAAGGTGTTCTCCTACTGGACCGTCAGTCAGGTTTGGGTTTTTATAGGGGCTGAAATAACCACCGGCGGGACCGCCACCATTGGTTCCTCCTTTGTTGATATCAAACCCCTGGTCTGTAGGGAAAAACCCTTGCCCCCCGAGGTGCCATTTGCCTGCGAAAAAGGTGGCGTAATTGGCTTCCTTGAGAGCTTCCGCCATGGTGACTTCTGAGAGGGGAAGTTTATGAAGATACCAGTCCTGCTTCATCAACCCACTTATGTGAGCGGTGAAATGGGTGCGCCCTGCGCTTTTCCCTGTCATGAGAGCTGAGCGAGTAGGGGAACAAATCGAACCACCAGCATAGCCATTGGTAAAGTTCATACCCTCGTCCGCTAGCTTTTGGATATTGGGTGTTTCGTAGAAAGTCTGGGGGTTGTTGGGGCTCACATCGGCCCAGCCTAAGTCATCCACTAAGATGAATAGAAAGTTTGGCTTGGTTTGGCCGTAACTGTGTGTCGATGCGATTAAAATAAAGAGGATTGAAAGTTTACAGACTTTGATCATTCGGTTCATGTAGTTCATTCTATTCTATACTGAGGTAAATTCAGATACTTCGATCACTCGAGGGCTAAGAGAAGTGATGGTAGAGAAATTAAATAGCTTATATGAGCTCTAGATTTAATCTTCAAGAGTTATCTCTGAGGGGTACCATTTTCATTCTTGATGCGTCCTCATTAAGACGCCAATCTGACTACCTTATGAAATCACCATTTTTCGTCTCCATGACACTTCTCTCCCTCGCGCTTGCCTCACCAGCGCAGGACAAGAAACTCAATAAAATTATAGCACCGGACACCGAGGTCAGTTTACTCGCCACTGGTATGAAGTTCACCGAGGGGCCAGTCTGGTTACCTAAAAAAAGTATTGTCGTTTTCAGTGATATCCCTAACAGCATGCTCATGCAGTGGTCGGAAAAAGAGGGGCTTCTGCCCTTCAGGAAATCCGAGGCCTCGAATGGCAATATCCTCGACCTGCAAGGCCGACTCCTCACCTGCCAACACACGGGACGAAACGTCATCCGCACCGAGCCCGACGGCACCATCACCGTGCTAGCCGACCAATTTGACGAGAAAAAATTAAACTCCCCCAACGACCTCGCGATCAAATCCGATGGCTCGATCTGGTTCACCGACCCCAGCTACGGGCTGCGGGGAAAGCCAGGCGAGCTTGCTGGCAAATGGGTGTTCCGACTCGATGCAACGACAAAAAAAGTCACCGTGATTTATAAGGGCTTCGACATGCCAAATGGCATTGCATTTTCTCCCGATGAAAAACGTGTTTACATCGCCGACACCGGTAAGGTGGGGATCATCAGAGCCTTCGATGTGTTAGGAGATAAAGGAGATGAAATAGGAGACAAACCTGTCTTCGAAATTCCGATCCGCTGCGACGGGATGTGCATCGATACCCACGGAAATATCTACACCACCTCCAAGGGTGGTATCCATGTCTTTGATAAGGACGGCAAAAAAATCGGCATGATCCCGGTAAAAGAAACACCAGCCAATGTGTGTTTCGGTGGGAAAGATTTTGACACCTTATTCATCACAGCCAGGAAGTCGCTATACTCGGTCAAGACTCTAGCCAAGGGGGCACTGCCATCCAAAAAGTAAAGGGGCTACCTACGATCGGGGCACCCCGATCGGTATATGAAATTGTATTAATTCACAATTCACTGACCGGTTCTTATACTTTTCTTTAAGCTGTAGACTTTTCCCCATCCTCAAAGAGGGATGAAATTAAAATTGGAATCCCCTCAAACAACTTATAATAAGAGGATAATGATAATCAAATAATTATTTAACTAAGTTAGTGGCACCTAACTTGTGTAACCAAAAGTGCCTCATCCTCATATATGCCCCGTTTTTTTGCGATTTTACCCTTGCGTGACCGCGGTTCACTCGCCATTCTGCATTTATTATAATCTTACTTCTTGCACAACCACCTTACCCCTCGCATGAGGCTCTCGACCACCTCACTCAAAAGCAAATTTCCTAGCAATAACAGTCAGCTTCTCCGACCGCAGACAGGCTCATTCTCGAATCGGCTTTTTTGTGGACAACTTTTAATAGCCGCCCGCCTCTTCGCAGCGCTCAGGCTCTAGCTTCCAAACACAGATTTTAAGGAAACAGGCAAAACAATGTCATTGATTAGACTCCCAAAAATGAGGAGTGTAAGTTTCCCTTATAAATAATTACTGAAATGCTTACTCGCCTCAAAGTATCCGGCTTCAAAAACCTCGTCGATGTCGATGTGAGGATGGGTCCGTTCACGTGCATTGCCGGCATCAACGGGGTCGGTAAGTCAAATATTTTTGATGCCATTCAATTTCTTTCTCTGCTCGCAAATAATTCTATTCAGCAGGCTGCTGCCTTCGTGCGAGATGACACGGGAAGAGCAGATGCGATTAGGAATATTTTTCATTGCCATGCCAAGGGACGGACAGATTTGATCAAATTTGAGGTTGAGATGATTGTACCTAAGTCAGCTCAAGATGACCTAAATCAGACGGCCACTGCCACCACAACATTCCTCCGCTACCGCCTTCACCTCAGATGGATCGAAAATCCAGAAGATGATCTGGGATCCATAAGAGTTGTCCTTGAAGAATTGGAGCATATTCTCGCAAAAACGGTAGTAAAGGCTCTCGGTTTTCCACACAGTAAAAGAGAGTGGCGTGATGAAGTCCTGAAATTTGGCCGGCGTACAGTTCCCTATATTTCCACCCAGACAAACGCTAACGGAGATGTCGTCATAAACAGACATCAAGACGGTGGTAGCAAAGGCAAACCCCAGCCGATCAGTGCGCTTACCCTCCCAAGAACTGTCCTTTCTCGTGCCAACGCTGATGAAACTCCTACTGCTCTTTGCGCGCGCCGAGAAATGGAGTCATGGCGCACTCTGCAGTTGGAGCCCACCAGCCTCCGCCAGCCAGATGCTTTCAACGCTCCCTCAGTTCTTTCCCACAGTGGCTCACACCTGCCAGCAACAATCTATCGTCTTCAACAAATAGGAAAAACTAAGGAAGAGCAGGCAAGTATGCTCCAAAGTATCGCAAACCGCGTAAGAGAACTCGTCCCGGACATAAGAGCAATTAGAGTAGATAAAGACGACAAGCTTGAGCGGTTCACGCTCATGGCCACTCTAAGAGATGGTACTGAACATGCCGCCCGCTCACTCTCCGATGGAACCCTTCGGTTTCTGGCCCTCGTTGTTCTTGAAGCTGACCCCAAGTTTCAAGGCGTCGTTTGTTTTGAGGAGCCCGAAAACGGGATTCACCCAGAAAGGATCTCCAATATTATCCGTCTTCTTGAAGATATTGCCACCGATCCGCACGAACCTTCAGACGATGACAACCCGCTCCGTCAAGTTATCATCAATACACACTCCCCATCAGTGGTGTGCATTGTTCCAGAGGATAGCCTTCTTCTGGCGGTGCCAGTCGCCCCGGTTGCAGGAAATTTCAACGAAGGATCTCAGGTTTCCTTTCGACCGCTGAAAGACACATGGCGTAGTAAAGATCGAAATGCCACGGTCACCCCAGTGACAGCAGGAGCGGTAGAGCATTATCTCAATCCCATTCTGCCGCCACAATCCAGCGCTCTCGGGAGTATTCCCAGGGTCGCAGACCGTGAGGACGTACAGCTCATCCTCAACCTTAACTCCGGCGCATGAGCACCAAAATTCTAACCATCGTAATCGTTGGAGAGGGTAGCAGCGACAGCGCGCTCGAATGGCCTATCAGATGGCTACTCAAAAGCCTCGGTATCGAAAGACCACTCGAGATATACAATTCTTTCCGATCTCAAGATACAAATTCCGGTCTCGAGGGAAAACTAAAGACTGCGTGTCAGATTTTCGAACCTGATCTTGTTCTTCTACATCGTGACTCCGATGGAACTACCTACGAAAAACGATTGCAGGAAATTCAGGACGTTTCTCGAATTGTGGATAGTGTTGCTGTTGTTCCCTTGATTACAGTTCGTATGATGGAGGCTTGGCTTCTCATCAGCGAATCCGCAATTCGAAATGCGTCAGGGAATCCTCAAGGTCGCAAACCACTGGCACTCCCGAAAATTAGAAGCTTGGAGGGAATAGCAGACCCTAAATCCCTTCTTTTTCAACTTCTTAGGGAAGCTTCAGAATTGAAGGGTCGCCGTCTGAAAAAATTCTCAGAAACTGAAGCCCGAAAAATCACAGCAGTGGAGATAGAAGACTTTTCACCACTACTTCGGCTACGCGCTTTCCAAGCCCTAAAAGAAGCTCTGAAAGACCAACTTTTAAGCACTAATTGAACAAACGGGAAGTGAATGAACTCGATCTTTCCTATGGTAGTCCCTCCTAATAACCCCCCTAGAAAATAAAGAATGTATAGAAAATCCTTAGCTTGGGGGAAACTACTTCTTTTTTAGCGGTTCGAGGTCTACTTTTTTAAATTCAACTTCGGTGCCTTCGGCTTGAAGTGCGATTTGCCCTTTGCTGGCTGTTGATTTAGATCCGTGGTTCACAAGGGTGTCGTTGACCCACACTTTCACCTCGTCACCTTGACACTCGATGACCATTTTATTCCACTCACCGAGCTTTTTTTCGGAATCATCGGTAAGGTTAAGGACACGACGCGCATCGCCCTTACTGCCACCATATTTTTGTCCTTCTTTTTTAGGACGGCGTTTATCCATGTTGGGAACTTCAATGTTTTCCTCGATGCACCAGAAGTCTCCGGCATGGCCTGATTGCATCTGAACTTCGATCGATTTTGGGAACATGCCATAGAGAGCGCGTGGCGTAGAGCTATGAACTAAAACCCCACAATTGCCGGGCTTTCCGGTGAAACGATACTCCACGGTAAGACGGTAATTTTCGTAAGACTTTTCAGAAATCAAATGGCCCTGAGGGTTACCGAGGCTCACTAACTTCCCATCCCTGACGATAAAGCTGGGCTTAATGTCAGGGTTTTTATCGGCACTCGGTACATCGGTCTTCCAGCCTGTAAGGTCTTTTCCATTAAATAATGGCTTGGCAGTGGCTAGTGATCCAACAACTAGTGCTGTTAGTAGTGTTAGTAATTTAATTTTCATGATTTCTTTTTTAAACGTGTGTTTGTAGAGCTATATTTCACTCAGATTCAGTTAATATTAAGGCTTCTTATCCGCAGCTTTCCTCCATGGGATGCTGCCGGCCTTTTGGATGTGCTTCATCAGCTTCGCTGAGAGTTGTTTGGCAATCTTTCCTTCCGCTGGTAGTGGGTTCTTCTCGTAGGGGTCGGCTTTGAGATCTAGCAGCATCATTGGTTCGAAGGGCTGATTTTGCAGTAGTTTCCAGTTGCCTTGGCGGATGGCGTAGTAGGCACGTCCCTGGTTGCGGGCGCCTCCCTCGCGACGCACCCAGATCATGGTGCGATCAGCGTCTCCTGACGCTCCCTTGAGCCAGACTGGAGCGAGATTATGGCCGTCAATTTCTTGGTTCACTTTCACATCAGCGAGTTCACACAGCGTGGGCAGGAAATCCATGGTCATGCCCAGAGTATTGCTGCGTTTTCCTGCAGGGATTTTGTCGGGCCAGACTACGCAGGTCGGGACACGGATGCCGCCTTCCCAGTGATCCTGCTTGCCTCCTCGGAGCGGTAAGTTCGACTGGGCGTGGCTAATCGAGCCACCGTTGTCGGAGGTGAAGATGACGAGTGTGTCTTTGCTCAGCCCAAGTTCCTTGAGGGAATCGATAACCTTTCCGATCTCGTGATCTAGGTGCTCGATAAAAGCGACATTAGCGGCGCGATTCTTATCGATTCCTTTTTCTCTCTCTAGCACCCTGGCGCGCCATTCCTTGGGTGGTTGTATAGGGAAATGGGGAGCGTTGTAGGCGAGGTAGAGGAAGAAAGGTTGCTCGGGTTTCTTGGCGCGATCCTTGAGGTAATCGATTGCCCAGCGGGTGAAGACTTCAGTGGCATGGCCTTTACGATCCTTAGCTTCGATGATTTCCTTGTTGAGGCGCATCCAGTTCACGCCACCGCGCATATGGCTATAGTAATCGTTCATCATGTCTCCTAGAAATCCATGAAAGTGATCAAAGCCTCGGTCATTAGGGACGTTAGGTGATTCATATCCGAGGTGCCATTTGCCAACGAGGGCGGTATGGTAACCACCCTGTTTCATGAGCTCGGGGAGAGTCGGGCCGTTGGGTTTGAGATACCCCCAGTTTCCTTTGTCATCTTGGCGGATGACACCCGGCGCCCCGACGAGGTCAGGGTAGCGCCCGGTCATGAGCGAGGCTCGGGTCGGCGTGCAGACGGTGCAGTTCGCGTAGAACTGGTCATAGCGCGTTCCCGCCTTCATTAAGGCATCGATATTAGGCGTGCGCATGTCCTTAGCACCATAACAGGCAAGGTCTCCGTAACCGAGGTCATCGACAAGGATGAGCAGGACATTAGGTTTACTGGCAGCGGTGGCGGCGTGACTTATAGTCACGGACAAAAAAGTAATGAGAAGGCGTCTAAACATCGGATTTGATAGGAGGACTTAGTCTTCTATTGGCTGTATCCAGATGTTGCGGAAGCGCACTGGGTTACCGTGATCTTGTATTTTCAGATGCCCTTTATCGTCGTGTTTTTTATACTCGGTAGCAGCGTGGGGACCGTTCCAGCCTGTGCCGCCGGAGAGCTCGACGTTGTCATGGATAACGATGCCGTTATGAATGACATGGAATTTTGCGTTGCGAGTGACTTCACCTTTTTCGTTAAAGATCGGGCGATGGAATGTGATGTCGTAAGTTTGCCATTCGCCGGGTTTACGGCTGGCGTTAACGAGTGGTTTGGCGCGGCCGTAGAGGGCGCCGCATTGACCGTCGGGGTAAGTGATGTTCTGGTAGCTGTCCAGCACTTGAACTTCATATTGGCCCATAAGGAAAACACCGCTGTTTCCGCGGCCCTGACCAGTGCCCTTGGTGACGGCTGGGGTGGCGAATTCAACGTGCAATCGGCATGATCCGAATTTTTCTTTGCTCTGGATGTAGCCGCTTCTACGGACAGATTCCAATGCCCCGTCGACGAGCTTCCACTTGGTTGCGCCGCCTTTGGTGTCGGTCCAGTTTTGATAGGATTTCTCGCTGCCGTCGAAAAGGATTTTGGCATCGGCGGGTGCTTTGGCAGCCTTAACATCGTAGGGTTTTGGAGCCACTACTTTCGGCTGCGGTTGTTTGGCGGGGTCGGTTTCGTGTACCTTGATTCCGTCGATAAACATGTAAGCGACTTTTTTGCCCTTCTTATCCAGCCGGGTCTCAGTTGTGATGACTGGGGCGGCGGATGCAGGGATAGCGGCGCTGGCGAACAGCGCGAATGTCAGTGTGAGTAGTGTTTCTTTTTTCATAAATGTTTGGCTGATTAAGTAGATAATATGGCAAAATAGTGCAATAGTTAAAGTCAAATGTTGGAGTAAGCGTTTATTCTGTGACTCTAGATATTACGTGGCGGGCCGGTGATCCTTTCACTATACGATCCCGTTATTCGGGATTTGCATTGTTGATCAATACAGATTCCGCCCGATCCTTGCCGGCTTTGAGGGTGTAGCGGCCCTTTTTAAATACTGGGGCTTTGAATGATTTCCCTTGGACGCGCCGACAGTAAATAAGTTCGCCAGATTTTGAATCTGTTAGTTCGACCACGGCATTCTCGAACGGAAGTTCTACTTGCTTGAGGTAGCCAATAGGTTCACGACCATCATTTTCGCTGACGTTGAATTCAAGTGGCCAGCCTGGGTACTGTGCGGCATCACCACGAGAGATATCGGAAAAACGCGGCCAGCACTCGAAGACGATCTTGCCAGTCTTCTTATGGATACGGACTAATCCGTAGCCATCACCACGGTTTTCGCGAGAGGAGTCCTCACGGATGACTTTCATATCCAGTAGTTCGGGATTGGCGTAGGCGAGCATGGTGATTTTATTGCCTAGGCCGTCTTCGTAGTCGCCAACCCAGGGTAAGGCTGACTTGACGGTTTTTCCGCCGCCGGGCTTTTCGTTTTTCGGCCACCACCAGCGACCGTATATGGTATTGACCAAGGCTGGGCTGGTGAATGCCATCGGCCCATCGCGGTAGCCATCGATACCGTGCTTGACGACGACGGCGAGGTGTTGGTCTCCACAGAGATGGGTGGCGCGTGCCGCACGTAGAAGGGTCAGCGCTTGGTTGCGGCCACGTTGCGGCCAGCCATTGCAGTCGAGATCTGCCAGTAGCCGGCTCTTCCCTGAGCCATGCATGTGGACAGCACCACAGAAGGCGGTCTGTGATAGCGCAACCTTCATCACATCGCCTTCCCAGTCACGCGCCCAGTGGTCGAGAAATTTTAGTTGTCTTTCACCAAGTAGCTTGAGTCCAGGTAGATCGACGGCATTGCGGTCATATACCGGATTATTAATATGGTCTGGGCGTGGTCCCATCTTGGGGATCGTGCCAAGCGGGCCGGTTTTGAATTTTCGGTCTTCTAGAATCGCGAAGCTGAACCCGGCAACGTTGAGCTCGGTGTAGTAAACTCCGATGCCTTGCTTGATCGGGGTAGGGTCGAACGGGTCCGGTAGATTCCATGTCTGCTGACGCTCAACCATTTTGACGAATGAGGCAGGGAACATGTATCCGCCGTCGGCAGCTCCACCCTTTCCGCTGGATTTCGCGCCGCCTTCACCCCAGAGGTTCCCGTGTCCTACGTCATGGTCGTCGAGGATGCAAATCGTCGGGCGGTCTTTCATTAAGTCCCTGAACTGCATGCCGAACTGGAGCCAGCCAAAGGTGGCTTCGTCGTGCACGTAGTTCTGGTCACCAGCGAAGAAAAGCAAATCTGGATCCTGTTTTTTGAGGTTGTTGATAAACTGGGTGCGGGTGAACCGTTCCTTATCCTTGGGTGAGTTGCACGACATGGAGGCAACTACGAGGACATCTTTTTCGGTCGGATTCTTACGGATTATTCCTTCAAATTGGGAGACTTTCCCGAGACGAAGCCGGTAGGGCACATCGCGGGTGTTGTCCCAGTCTTCCACTCGGAAGTGGACTGACCATCCGGGGTAAACGACAGACCGTTTATCCACCTTAACCCATTTCCCGTCCTTCTGTAATTCAAGTGTCACCGCCTTAGGCTCGGTGGGTAGTAGCGGGAAACATTGACCGGAAATCTTGAGCACGCCGTTATCGTGGGTGTAGAGGGCGAAGGCCATCGCCTGGCTGCGGGGGATGGTGCGGAACCATTCACGCATCGGCTTCTGCCTCTTGCTTTCACGAGGCACAGGTTTCCACCAATGGCCGGTAGCGACGTTATCAGAAGCTCTCGCCCAGCGGGTATCAGTCCCGAACGGTGTGGGGTTGTAATAAGTAGGGTCCAAACTTAGGTTCGCATTTTCAGCCGCATGGGAAGATACGGATGACGCAACGAATCCTGCAAATAATGTTAGCATGATACTTATCCATGATTTTTTCTTCATAACGAGGATAGCTTTAGGTGATATAGCCCTGATTGCAAAGGCTATAGTTGAACGTGTATCACTAGCGTGATCAAACGGCTCAACGATGGTTAGATGCTGAGACGTCTTATATTAAAATCTCATCTGTTTTAGCTAGTGACGATGGTTTCAAATACAAATTTTTGTCAGTGACAGAGATGTGATATCGAACTACCGTCTCATTAACTCAAAATCAAACCATCTACCATTTATGAAAATAGTTACTAACTACCTTAAACTAGCACTCGCATGCCTCGCATTTATTCCTACAATCGCGACCGCCGAAAATCCTGAGGCTCCTAAGCTCAAAGTCTTGATTATCGATGGTCAGAACAACCACAACTGGAAATCTACCACACCTGTTCTGAAGGATGCACTGGATTCTAGTGGCGTGTTTGTGGCGACTGTTTCAACCAGCCCTCCTAAGAAATCTAAGCCTGAGGAATGGGCGAAGTGGCAGCCAAAGTTTTCTGATTACGATGCGGTGCTGAGTAACTATAATGGTGAAATGTGGCCAGATGCGGTGCGGAAGAGTTTCGTTGACTACGTTCATAAGGGCGGAGCCTTTGTCTGTGTGCATGCGGCTAATAATTCATTCGGTAAGTGGAAAGAATACAATCAAATTATAGGAGTAGGTGGCTCAGGGCTTTTACATTCGGGACAAACATCATATAGTGTCAATTTAGGCTTGTACGCTGTATACAGGTGCTTTATGATGAAGGGATGCCACGTAATCCAAACAAAATTGACTATTCTCTAGGTTTTACT
>Ga0209711_10001662_pt1 | contig 21218 bp, 31 predicted proteins | sample ArcticOcean_MG_C_7_FD_187441 | JGI IMG/M metagenome (GOLD analysis project Ga0209711, IMG submission 187441) | Marine microbial communities from western Arctic Ocean - ArcticOcean_MG_CB11_88 (SPAdes) (version 2) | ecosystem: Environmental > Aquatic > Marine > Oceanic | place: Arctic Ocean...
CATTTTGAATTAAGAACCAACCATCAGTACCATTCCATTGTGAAGCTCCTAAACCATCACCATAAATGTCATTAACGTTAATAGTGTATAACCCTGAATTAAGGGCAATAGTGGTATCAAAAAGTGTAGTTATAACAAAATTAGAATCACTTTCTAGAATAATGGAGTCGTTTGAATCTAATAATTCCCAACTAATTTCTGTTGGGTAATTATCGGACATATATTGGATGTTTATCCAACTATCTGGTGAGTATTGTGAGAACCCTAAGAAAGGGATTAATAACGTTAGTGATAGTAATAATTTTTTCATATTATGTTCTTTAGAAATAAATATCTTTAAATTATGAATTGTATTTAAATTTTTGTATTATTTTTCTCATATTCTCTAAGTGATTTAACTTTAGATGTCTTTATTTGTTTCCAAACTTTATATTCAGCTAAAAATCTGTTAGTGTGTTCACCTTTTTCTGTAATTCCTACCAATTTTAATGTGTTATATAAAGCGTGTTTACTTTCATCTTTTTCATAAATTTTAAATAGTTCTTCTTTTAAGATAGACATTAGAGCACACCTCGTTTTAGTAATTCTTTATATTCTAATATTTTTAAACACTTTTCATAGTCCTCAAGTTCAGCAAAATACAACTCCATTTGATTTAAAGCTGGCCCTAAATCTTCTTTTTTATATAACAATTTCATGTGTAAGTACACATCTTTCACAAAAGTTTCTAAAACATAAACCTCATTTTCTCCATTATCAATGGTTTCTTCTATCTTATGAAACATAAGAGTTAATATAAAATTTTTTTCTTTTATAAAAAAACTTTCTAGTTCGGTTAGGTTGTTAAATATTTTTTTCATTTAATTATAAATACTGGTGAGTATATTCCCATATAAGCACCAACCACATTAAATTCCATATATTCTACAGCATCTTCGTAGGACATATCCTTTTGTAAAATCTCTAAACATTTATCATAATCATAAGCTACCACAGGTTCCTGTCCGAATTGCATACACATACCTAATATAGCATCATTAAACCCATCAGCCAATAAAGCTTTTGGGTTTACCTCCGATATCTTTTCAATGTTAAAACCCATATCCATATTCAATAGTTGTAGAATTTCTAGTATTGTCTTTTAGTTTTTGGTAGGTGTCTGGGTCGACTAAGACTTGTAAAACTTTTTCAAGTACTCCTGGTTCCTTTTCAAAATATTCCACAATATCCCCATCTAGTAGGGATTCTAATTGGTTTTCGTAAATCCAAATTGATATTCTCATAATTTTACTGTACACTTTATATTAATTAACGTTATTTAAAATATATAAAAATTATGAACAAAAACATACTATTTTGCTTACTATTATTCCTCTTTACCCAAACATTGGTTTGGTTACAACTTAACGGACAGTTTGTTTGGACTTCTTTTCGTAAATACGAATGGTTATTGATAATTTTGGGGATGCCAATATCTTGGTTATTTTTACAATCTACCAGATTTGGTGTTGCTGGTTTCAACGGGTTATTATGGCCTCAAAGATTTTTAGCATTTAGTTGTGGTATTTTAGTTTTTACCGTCTTAACTTGGTTTCTTAAAGGGGAAGGGTTAAGTGTAAAAACTTTAGTTTCTCTAGGTTTATCATTTATAATTCTTTCAATTCAAATATTCTGGAAGTAGTTACTCGTTAACTTTATCTGTTATCTCATCTAACTTAGATATAATTTTTTCTAATATTGTAGTAAGTACTGTAGGGTCACCATCCTGAACCATAGTTTCTTTTATCGTTTCAGAAACTAATTTTGTTGTTGTATCAGCACTATTACTAACTATATTTAAAGAGTTTAATTCTGTAGATATTTTTTGTATTGTCATAATTTATATTTTTAATATTTTACTATTATTGTGAAACTTCCAATTACAGTTTGACTTGATGAACTATTTCTTCTAAAAGCAGGTAAGATTTGGTCACCCTCTTGTACCACATATTGAGATGCGAATGCCGCGTCTCCTTTAAAGAATTGTGCGTCACTTGTAACTGCTGACCCACCAGAGTTATCAACTGATTGAGCTAATATTCTTAATGTAGCCTGAACAGTATCTGAACTACCATAGTTAGGTGAATAAGTAAATAATCCAGCATAAGCTGTATCATCAGTACTAGACCTTAATGCTCCTGTGATACCCACAATTCTTGTGCCCGCTGGTAAAACAATACCGGACATTTGTTTGGTTCTGATGACACTAAATGTTGAACTTCCTGTGGTAATCCCACTACCGTCAGAGCTATAACCCCAAGAAGAGTTACTAATACCATTTGTACCTGGATATTGCCAATTATCATCAGATAAGGCTCCAGCATTTCCATTGAAACATATAAGTTGGTAGGCCCCATTAACTGTACCTGCTGATATAACTCCGTCATCAACCCCTGTACCAGCTAGTACATCACCACTAGTTGTTATAGAAGTGACCGCTGAAAGTGTACCATTTAAAACTGTATTTCCTGTAACTGTTAGGTTACCATCTAAACTAGTGTCGTTAGTTACTGTAAAATTGTCATTGACTGTGGTTGCTGTTTGTAAATTTATAGAAATACCAATTATGTCCGTATCTTCTGATGTATTACCTACTTGGAGGTGGTCACCACCATCTCTCCACAGAAATTTTGTACCATTCAATTGGTACCCATTAGTTGATGTGGTTGAATTGTAATTGGATGCTATCATGTTACTACTAACTGTTATAGTAGCTGCTGATACTGAACCATCACCATTCCCAACATTCACACTACTAGCTGATAGAGTACCATTTAAAACTGTATTTCCTGTAACTGTTAGGTTATCATTAATTCTAACATTAGATGATGATGTGTTTCCTAATATAATTGGTACTCCAGAAGTTGCTGTACCTATTGTAATACCCAATGAAGTGTTAGAATTGTCTATGTTTAATGTATTGGTTGAGTCTAGTGATATATTAGTTCCGTCTACAACTAAAGTACCATCTATATCTGTATTATCTAAATTAGTTACACCATCTACAGATAAACCACCAGCTCCAGCTATAATTAAATCATCAGCTGATTGGTCCCATAACATATACGCTCCTGATGTATCCCCAAAGAACTTAACGTCATGACCAGTTCCATTAGTACCTACAGTCAAATCATTAGATAAAGTAATCGCTACATTTGAAGTAGCTCCAGCAGTTGTTACTTCTTGAAGTGTGTTTGCGTCGTGGTCTTTTGAATCTACATAGGCTTTAATAGATTCTGAAGTTGCTAAACTTGTAGCACTAGCGTCTGAAAAGTTATCTGTATCCTTAATGTCCGTTACGGTCACCGAACCCGTACCTTTGAATGAGTTTAGGGTTTTTGTTCCTGTTAGAGTTTGTGCTCCCCCAACAACCACAAACGTATCATTCTCAGTTATAGATGGTATTGTTAATACTATGCCCGATGCCTCTTGGTCTGTACTAGCTACTATTGTAACAAACCTGGGGTTTAATACTTCTCCTGCTGCTGGCATAATAGCAGGTGTCACAAATCTAGGACTAATTAATGCTGCTTTCAAGTTCATCTGAGTTTGAATAGATGAACTAACACCATCTAGGTATCCTAACTCCGTAGAGGTTACATTACTTACTGTTACATCTCCACTAGCATCTGAGTATAGTGCTCTACTAGCAGTTAGGTTAACCATTTTATCCCAAGCTATACTGTTAGTTGTTATGGTAGCTTGTTTAGCGTTTATTTGAGTTTGTGCATTTGAGGCTAATGTGTTTATAAATTGGAACTCTGTATTAGTTACTGTTCCATCTGCTATCTTTGTTGCATCAATACTAGATGGAAGTTGTGCTGCTGGGTATCCAGTACAATTTGTTAAATCACCAGAATCTGGTTGACCAAGTACTGGGTCAGTAAAAGTAGGTGCTGTTAAAGTTTTATTTGTTAGAGTATCAGTACTTGTTCTAGCTACTAAAGTGTCTGCTCCAGTTGGTATGGTTACTGTTCCACTATTTGATATAGAAGTTATTGTTGGAGTAGTTAAGGTTTTATTTGTTAGAGTTTGGGTATCATCTAATTGAACAATGTCGGTATTTGTAATACTGTCAATTTTAGTAGCGGTATCTGCGTTACCTTCTAGAGCTCCATCAAATTTAGTAGCTTCAATTTCCCCTGTAACAATTAACTTATCCGCTGATTGGTCCCATAACATATATTGTCCAGATGTATCTCCAAAGAATTTTACATCTTGACCGGTTCCGTTTACACCCACAGTTAATGCACCTAAACTAGTATCACCGCTTACTGTCAGACTACCAAATTTAAAATTTTGTTGTACAGCTGAAGCTCCACCATAATACCAAACACCATCAGCAACATTAATCGCTATCTCACCCTTAGCTAATGAAGCGGGTACATTCCCACTACTTGTACTTGTTTTTAATTTAATTGTTGATGCCATATTTTATAAATATCTATTAAAAAGTTCCACCGTCAATACTTCCTTCGATGGTTGTTCCGTTTATTGTTTCCCCTGAAATTGTACCAGCAACCGTTAACTTTGCGTTTGGGGTGGATGTACCTATCCCCACATTACCGGTCAACCCACTATTGGATATATTCCCAGTTGTGCTTGCGGACCAATTTAGTCCAGGTATGGATACTGTATTACCACTAGTTGTATTTAATTCTATAATGGTACCGTTAACACTACCACCTGATATATAAACATCACCAGAGAACTCAACCGCACCCCAACTTGCGTTACCGGCAGCATCAGATATTAGTACATAACCATTTTGTTGACTACCATCAACATATTTTAGTGTTGTACCATTAAATGTTATTGCTGTGGGGTTACTACCTACACCATTTTGCAATTGGTTGGTGTCAGGGTCTACTTGTAGTAACCTTGAGAATGTATTTGATATTTTTAGATTCGTTAAATCCGCCATAACTTAAAGTTACATTTATAGTTATGAAAGTAAATTATCCACGTAGCCGTTTTAAAAGACTTTGTAGTTCTGATTTACTATACTCTCTTTTTGTTTCCTTAACAACTCTTTTTTGTTTTTTTGGTTGTGATGTTGGCTTTTTAAAAGATATGTTAACTTTTGGTTTTTTATTTTCAACTAGTTTCGGTTTGTTGTTAGGTGACTTAACTTCAACCGTAACTTTTTTAGATTGTGACAACTCATATTCAGATTCCCAAGGACAAAAGTACATATCGTCAGCTATAACTTCTAATTTTAGAGTACCACCTTCACTAACCAAACCTTTTAATTTTTTTACTGGTATTAGACAGGCTCCAGAATTATCTATTTCACCGTTAAAGACTAAGGAGTTTTGTTCACTTTCAATTATTAATCTAGCAGATGCTTGCTCCAAACTACAACCTTCTAGGTCTATAGAACATTCAAATAAGTTTGGTTTGTCGGAATATAATGGGTACATATTATTTCTTTTTATTTATAAATACATTTAAGTTTATCTTTTTTAATTCTTTTTCTACAATTCTGACATCAGAAGCGGTAACATTTATATTTGGTCGGAAATATTTTGTTTCTTCATACTCCTCACCTCGTATCTCCGCAACTAATTTACAAAACTTTCTTTGGTGTTCTTTACTACCTTTTCTAACCCTTGTAAGTTGTGCGGTAGTACCACCACCATCTTTAAAACAAGCATTTAACCAACTGTAAAAGGCTTCACCCCATATGTCATCAGTTTCTATCCAGGTACAGTCTGTACCTGAGTTAACTGTGTTATAACCAAAACCTTCACTCATAAATTATATTACCTACGTTTTTTAATTTGACTATCTTGGTAATAGGGTCTACCACCCTTTCCTTTATATTTACCACCTTTAGGTTTTATAGCTCCACCTGGTTTAATCATACAACAATCTATGTTATTTATATCTACATCACCATTTATATCTTCACAACCATCCGCGGACATATTATAATTAGTTGCTGCTGAGTCTGTACAACCTGGGGTTAGGTTTCCTACAGCGTTAGATGAATTAGAATTTGTAAAGTTTAATGGTTCACACCCACTTTGTTGTACACAGTTAGCTTCACTATCATAAATAGGTGTTCCTTGGTGGCTTAGATATACACCTGGGTTTGCTGGGTCTTGGTGAACTTGGGTGTCCATGAAAGCTTGTGATGGGTTCATTCCTGGTGCTCCGGAGCCCCAAGTGTAGTAGTCCAGAAAACTTGTACAAACGGTTTGGTGATGACAGAAGTAACAGTTTAGTGTTGGGTTACCTTCACACCCAGTTACTGTTGCTGTTTCACAACCAGAAGCTAGACAGGTTGGTAGGTCGGGAAATTGTCCAGCACCAAATTGGTTTTGAACACAAGCAAATCCTGATGGTGTTGTTGGGTCCGATTCACAATTATACCCAGAACCTAATTGTTCTGTTAGTAAGTCTTTTATCCTTAAAATTTCTTCGTTTAAATTTTGTTTATTTTTCATGTTTTTTAATTTTTGTATATATTATAAATATTAATTTAATTTTAAAGTTTTTAACAACTAGGTTCTTGTGTGTTAGGGTAATTTTGACTACCCCAAGATATATCACCACATTGAGCTGGATTACCGGTATTTTGACCAAATAAAGCGTTTGAAGCACTACCACCACCATTAGGACAATCCGTCCAACATCTAACCATATACCACATCATACCACAATTTGGTTCATCCCATTTTGGATAACCTGACGCTGCTCCTGAACCACAATTAGTCCCTTGTGAGAAAGTTTGACTAGTCGCTGGGTCAGTTTGTGGGTAGTTAGGACAATCCGTCCAACAAATAACTTGGTTTTGTGAATTTGAGCATGTTGGTTCAGAACTAAAATAAGGTGGGTCACAATTAGTATGATAACAGGCCGGACCAGTATATGGTCCAGGATAATAAGTGAAATCTTCACAGGATTGATTCTGGTTGGTGGCTCCTATCGTTATTGGGAATGGGTTAGGGCAATCTGTCCAACAACTAAGATTGGTACAAGGTTGATGTGTTTCCCAAAAACCACACTGTTCACACGCATTACTAGCGTTTGGTATTGGGTTACCACATGGTTGGTTGGTGGAACTAGCACTACCTTTTTGTTCAGTTAAAAATAACCTATCGTATTGTGAATAAAAGTTTTCTTTAAGTTTTTTAATACCAAAACTATCCACATTATCTTTATCTTTTTTATCATAATCTAAATCTTTTCTTCCACACTTATTACCACATTCTTTTTTAGTTTTATAAACACCCCTTTCTGTTGTTAAAATATCCATGGCTGCGTGGGAGTTTGGTAGTTTTTCTTCTTTACATCCCCCTTCATCTTTACATCTCCATATTGAAACTTTATTTTGTTGTTGTGTTTGTGAACAACACCCTGGAAGGGCTGCTTCACAACTTAATAGGTCCGGAAATTGTCCAGCTCCAAATTGATTATTTACACAGGCACAACCACCAACTTCAACATTAACTTGAACTGACTGTGCATGGTCAGATTGGGTACCTGGTTGATTACAAGCTGTCCAACATGGGATAGTTGCGGTAGCACTAGTTTCACAATTAAAACCTGTACCCAATTGTTCCCCTATTAGTTGTTTAAATCTTTTAGATTCTTGTTTAATTTTTTTCATATTTTTTATATATAATAAGTACTAATAGTCTACTTTAAAAACTTCCACCGTCAATAGTCCCCTCTATTGTTGTTGCTGATAATACTGGTGCATTTATTGTTTGTGCAGAAATAAATCCGTCACCGTTTTGCCCTACTTTAAGTGTGTGAGAAGCTACTATAGCTGACCATAGGGATGAACTACCCGCGTAAAGTTCAACATCTTGGTCACTTGTTAATTTAATTTTACATATACTACTGCTAGTACTTGCTCTTCTAATCATATCAACATATAAATCACTACCTACATAAACATGTGATGATGCAGACATTGACCCTGAAATACTTAATTCGTGATTTGGTATTATAGTTCCGATACCTACCTTAGAAGTTGTTAAACCACTATTAACGATAAATGAACCATTAGCTGAACTTGCCGACCAATAGTCTGGGTCGGTAGTAATACCTGAAGAAACAACTTCTGTTAAAGCAGACATATGAAAATCACATAAAATTTTGGATAGGGGTGTTAATGTATTATATTGGTTGTTAACTTCTGTTTTATACTGAGCGTATGTTGTTGTTGGTAAGTTAACGTAATTAGGTCCCTGCTCTAATTCCCTTGGGGATATATTTAAAGATTCTTCAGTTAATGTAAATAACCATGGGTCGTAATAATTTGTTCCCATATTAGTTTCTTAATAGTCTTCCTTCTACCCACTCTTGGTAGTTAGGGCCTAGACTGTAAACAAATTGTCTACCTTGTCTTTCCATTTTTACAATTCCAGAATCTTTTATAGACGCAAAGAACATAGCGTTATGTGCTCTAGGTCTTGAGTACCCTAAGACATCTTCATAGAATTTATTCGCTGTACTTTTAGGGTTTTGTTTTAGGTAATCCACAAATTTTCGAGTCATGGTACCTTCTCTTGGTGGATAGTTAAATTTATACGAAGAGACATAAGATTCTGGTTGCCAAGTTGTGTAAGTACCAACTATATTTTGGAAAAATTCTTTACTTAACTCGTTTACAACTAATGGAAAGTAAATTTGACTTAGAAAAACTCTAACACCATAATCTTCATGTCGGTTTGGTTCGGGGTCTCTATCTAAATACAAACTTTGTGTTATATATTCGTTCTCCATGGATTCTGGCCCAGCCGTAATGGACCAATCACCATACGTACCCTCATCGTTAACAAAATCAAAAGGTATTTCATTTCTCCCTTGCCAAAAAGGAGTAGCTAGTACTGTGTGGATAAATTGTTCCTGACTAGATGGGTCGGGAGTACTGTACCAATACCACACACCCTCAGATATATGTAACCTCCAAATACCACTTTCAGTGTTAATCGTTCGTAGTTTTTTATTAGCCATAACATAGTTTTCTAATTCTACTTTAAAAGCTTCTAAATCTTTTAATCCTGGTTTAGGTTTTTCATACTTTGCATGAGCATCAACAAACGCACTAACTAATTCTCCTGGTAACATTGAGTAAATTGCACCTTCTGTTTGGTCACTTAATTTGTTGTCTGCTCTATCGTACCACTCTTCTGAACCATCCTTAAACTTTTTATATAATGCAATTTTATAGAAATCGCCAAGGTCTTGACTCTTATCTATTATATAAAATAAATTTCCTGTACTTGTGTAGTCTTTAAAATGTTTAGGGTAGTCTTTAGATGCTGTACACCATTTGGTTGATGAACCATAATAGCAAGAACCTTCATAGGTGTTTGGTTTAACTAACAACCATCTCTCATCTTCATATAATTTATCCACACCTTCTTTAGCTTGGGTTTCTTTTTCTTTTCTAGTTTGTATAGAATCTACTTCATCCATAACCCTTTCTAGTTGTGCTATATCCTCATAAGAATCTAGATTTTTTGGTGAGGTCACTAGACGTGGATTAGCAAACCCCAAATCCATCATAAGTACTGGGCTTAACCTATCTACATTCTTGTGAAATCTTTGTACTAGAGATGATATGTCGTTAGGTGATGTTCCTCTTTCTTCTGGGTTAACATACATTTTAACCATCCACATAAGATACTTGTTGTTACCTGAAGGGTCGTTCTGTGTAAAATGTTTTAACACTCCGTCTAAGTTGGTACCACCATCAATCCCTGCTTGGTTATTTGGTTCTGCAACAGGCCAATCCCCAACAGTTTTTTCAAAGTATTGTTGTGCGTCCTCTACCCTCCCTTCTAATAATATGTCTTTTAGTCCTAACATTAATTCATTCTATATATGTAATAATACTCATTATTGTAAACTACCTCACCTTCTTCACCATCATAACTTGAAATGGTTTGTCCTCTACCATCTGATGATATAACATCCTCTATAAACCCATCCTTATCTATAAAATTTTCCAGTTGTTCTTCCATACCAAAATCCCTTAACCAATTTAAAGGGTCATCTTTTACCTCCTGAACCCTACTTTCAACATAGTTTTCTTTTGCTTCCTCTGTATATTCATAATAATCATCATCCTCCTCAATCTCTTCTATGGTTTCTTCCAACTCTTCTATTAAACCTCTTAACTCTTCTTCTTCAGTTGTGTCTTCTGTATCTTCCAACTGTTCTTGGTATTCACCTATCTCTTCTTTTAAACTATCTATTCTATCCTTACCTTCTTTTGTTAGTTCTCTATCATCGTCCTCATCAAGATAATCTTCTGGGGATTCATTCGCGTCTTCATAAAACACATCCTCAAAATAATCTGCAACCAAATTACCATCAATATGTGATTCTACGAAACTGGGGTTAAACCCTTGAAAACCTACATCATCAAGTAAATTATCTACCCTTTCGTAAGCATATTCATCAGCACCATCTTCAGTAGCTATTAAATATTCTGCTCCACCATATTCAAACTCAGCGTAGTCATCCGTATCATAACCAGTTGGGATTAGGTCGTAAACACTTTCAGCATTCTCTAAGTCGTCTTCTAAATTACCTAAATCTTCACCATACTCTTGTGCCTTTTCACCACTAGGGTCTTCAAGAACCTCTGGGTCGTTGTCCATCGTGTCCCTCATTTGTTCTATGTCGTATTCAATATCTACTTTTTTCTCCCCCTCCCATTCGTCTTCATCTATTAGATATTCTTTTAAGGCATTAGCTAAATCATAATCTTCCCATTCATTGTTTTCTTTTCTCACAATCGCCTCAGCATTTAAACGTCTCTGTCTTTGAGCTTCAGCTTGTCTTCTATCCCTTTGTTGTATTTCTCGTTCTACCTCACGTTGTTCCCTTTCTTTTTCTACTGCTTCAGCTCTTTTACCGTGCACACCCTTAAAATGTTGTCTAATAGAACCCATTAAAGATTCATTATCTTTAGCTTCTACCCCAATACCCGATATGTGCATTTTATCAGTAGCGTCCCAAAAATCTTCTTCACCTGATAATTTTTTATTTAAGGCTACTTTATAAAAAGGGTCTGATGATGGTTTGGTTTTATCTATTATATAGTACAGTTCTCCACTCTTTTTGTAGTTGGTGAAGTAGTCTCTATCGGTTTGTGCTGTACACCATTTTGTACCAGAACCATAATAGCAAGAAGCTTCTCTAGTTTCTGGTACTACCACAACATACCTATCACTTTCATACACCTTTTCAGAGTCTTCCCTAGTCGACACTTCTCTTCTTTGCTTACTATCTATAGCAACTAAAGCCTTAAATAACTCATCTAATGTACTATATTGGTATATATCTTTTTGGTCTAATCTATTTTTTACTCTTTCGAAATTACCAACTGCCTTTATAACTTCTTCAATACCTTCTTTATTTGATATGGGGACGTCTGGGTTGTCTAGTTTTGTCTTAACCCACCTATCCACCATCCATTCTAGGTATTTGTGGTTAGTTGCTATCTCCCCACTACCTTTTACAAGGTCATCAAACATATCCGAAGTTAAAATGCTCTGACTTGTTTGGTCAAAATACTTTTTTCTAACATCATCTACTCTATCTTCTACTATTAAATGCATTCTTTTTTAATATAAATATTTTTAAATATCTTTAAATACTTTACAGATAATATATATCTGATATATTTATATTATTATATAACAAACTAAAATAAAAAAATAAGATGATAAATAAAAATTTACCACACACACAGACTAAAGCTGGACTACAAATTACTTTTTGTGGTAAAGGTAGTTGTAAATGTCCAGGCATAGACATTAATAAAGATAATGACACTATTATTATAGGCGGTAAGGAAGAGGGTTTTACCAGGTTTACGAAAGAACAGTTTGAAATGTTTTTAGTGGAGGCAAAAAATGGTACCTTCGATGATTACCTAATTAATCTAAAGGGTGGGTTGTAATTGTAAAAATAAAAAACCTTCTGTAGCACAAAAGGAAGAGCAGAGCGAAAAGGTTAAAGAAGCTATGAAAGCTTTTTTAAAATTTAAATCTATTAGAAAAGAATTAAAAAAATCAGGTAACTCCTGATTTTTTTAACATAAATAACAAATAAAAACTAAAAAAGATGACAAAAAATTGTTACACTAGAGAGCAGATTGAAACTACAGTAAAAAGTAAGGGTTACAAATGGTTTGATGATTCAAACAATAAAGGGTATGATGTTAATATCGTAGGTGTTAGAAATGCGGAAACTAAAGATAGGGTAACAAATAAGTTTGACGACTGTGTTACTGTTTCATATAAAAAGAACGGTGAATGGAAATTCTTCTGTTTTGGAGCTACTACTGACCCTGGTGACGATTATATGGATAACCCAATAGTGGAGGATAAAGGTTGTGCTATTCTTAAAGAAGGTCAGTATAGGGGTTCACATAAGATTAGGTTACATGGTGGGAAGTATCCTGCGTTAGGACAAAAGAAAGATGTTACTGTTTATAGAGATAAAAATAAAGATGGTAAATACGACTTTGACGAATCTAAAGCTGATACTGGGTTATTTGGTATCAACATTCATAGGGCAACTTCAAGAGCTGGTAAGACCTCTACGTATGTAGATAAGTGGTCAGCTGGATGTCAAGTAATTGCTTCTAACGATGATTGGACTAGGTTCTTAAAGATATGTGAAAGAGCTAGGGAGATTCACGGTAATTCATTTAGTTACACATTACTTAATTCAAAAGATATTGTTTAAACTATAACAAATTTAATTTTTATTGTTAAAGAGGGTTTACCCCTCTTTTTCTTTTTCTTAAGTTTTTACCAAATTAAAAGAATATGAAAATAGTAACCCACAAATTTAGAATTAAAGAGGACCAGGTTTGTTATTTGGTTAACTTGGTTGATTATGGTGGTCGCCCATTAGAGAGTCATGTAGCTATGAATAATAAAGAAAAGTCTGATATATCTGAAGAATTAGCTAGGAAACATATATCCTGGTCTAAAACTCAAGAGTCTTGGTTGTCCCCAACAGTATTCCACAATTCTGGATTTTCCATAATAGAGTAATATGGAAAAAAACGAATTATATGAAAAATTAGACACAATAAAGTCTGACTTGAAAAAGTCTTATGATGTTGGTGATACTAAAAAAATAAATTACTACGTTAAGGAGTTAAACGAGTTATGGGAAAAAGCTAGTGTGGAGATGTTAAAAAACGCTGGGAAAGATGGTTACTTTAAACCTAAAAACCAAAACTAAACTTTATAAAACTGGATTATCCAAGTTTTTTTAACTAATTATTATCTATAATTAAAAAATAAAATATGATAAATATAAAAAATGAATTTAACAAGTACGCAACAAAGCACTTAGGTATAAGTTCACTAAAAATTAATGATTTCGATAATAGTATGACACCTTACATATTAGAAGAAAGGGAATTACGTGCCACTCAAATGGATATATTTTCTAGGTTAATGATGGAAAGAATAATTTGGTGTGCTGGACCTGTTGACGATAGGATGAGTACAATTGTTCAAGCACAATTAATGTTCCTGGACACCTTAAGTGATGAAGATGTTATTATGCATATTGACACACCTGGTGGTTCTGTAAAATCTGGGTTAAGTATCGTTGATGTTATGGATTACGTAAAGTGTGATGTGGCTACAATTAATACTGGTATGGCGGCTTCCATGGGTGCTGTTCTATTGGGTGCTGGTACAAAGGGGAAAAGAGCTAGTTTAAGATTTTCAAGAACCATGATTCACCAATCCTCTGGTGGTTCTGTCGGCAATATACAAGATGCTCGGATAGATTTTATGGAGTGGGAAAAAGTTAATAAGACATTATTTAATTTATTATCGAAATATTGTGGCAAGACACCTAAAAAAGTAATGGAGGACGCTTCTAGGGATAATTGGATGTCGGCTAAAGAATCTTTAAAATATGGTATAATAGACGAAATCGTAACTACAAGAAAATAATATTAAAATGATAATAGTACCAGTATTAAAAAATATAGATAAAGCGATTAAGAATTTTAGGTATAAACTTAAAAGAACTCAAGTTATTAAAAAAATTAGAGAAAATAGGTATTATATTAAGAAAAATCAAAAAAGTAGGAATGAGATGGAGAAGGCTGTAGATAGGGAAAGATGGAATTTAGAAAATGAGGATTAGTCCTCATTTTTTATTAATCAATATCAATAACATCTTCCATTTTTTCTATTTTTTTCCAAACATCAATTTCTGGTATCATAGCTAAGTTTCTAAATTCGTCATTTTCAGCATCTATCACCCACCTAACAAGAATTTTAGGTTCACCACTAGGTACTTTTTCAAAACCAACAACAATACCTCTAGTTAATGGTGGTATAGGTGACCATGGGTCGTCCATATGTATTAATTGGATTACGTCACCATCTTCTAGTGGTTGGTTATACCTTTTATTTTTGTGTTCACTTAATGTTTTGGTAAGATTACTTTTTTGTTCGTCAGATAATTTATCAATTTTCTGTCTATATTCCAAATAGTCATGTATAATATCTTCTACTGGTTTTTTTTCTAGTTTAGCTTTTCTATTAAACCCAGCCTTCTGAGCTCTTACTTCGTGTGGTTGCATATAATAATCATAAGGAGATAAGTTATCGGGAGATTCAATATCACCACCTTCTGTCGCGTCTATAACATGTTCAATCTCATGACGTACATAATCATTTAAAACCATTTGTACATCCTCATAGTCTTTATCTGAAAATTCTGGCCCTAATGTTAAAGTTATATATATCTCATCATCGTAGTCCCCACCCATTTCAGCATCTACAATGAATGGTTCTTTTAGAGATTCGTAACCCACTATGTTAACATACACATTAAATTCTAACTCACCAAACTCATACATATCACCATCTACACCTGAGAAATAATCTGGTAACTGATAGAACTCCTCATCGGAGTTTGGTTCTTTAATTATTTTTAAAATGTCTTTAACGACTTTTCTGGTAGCTTGTTCTCCTTTCTTTTGGTTTCTGTTGGTTTCCGCCAAATACTCTTGCCCAGACTTAGGACCAAATTCAGTATCGAACTTACTACCAGTACTAAACTCCACCATTTGTAAAATTCCTTCTACTTGTCCGTAACCGGGGTAATTGTTAATATCACTAGGGTCTTCTAAAATCTGTTCTAAAATATCTTCGTTATTCCAAACCCAAGGTCCTGGGAATTGTTTTTTAAACCTACCTACTATCCTTAACAACCTACCCTTAGTTAAATTTTCTTTATTTTGGTGGAATTGGTTGATTATCTTAATTATATATTCTAAATCCACACCTAGGAAAAAACCCATTTTTACTTGGTTGACCATCCAGTCCAGGTAGTTATACCCACTTGATGGGTCTTCTATAGCTAAATCAATTATCAACTCTGGTGATATTTTTTTATAGTCTTTTTCATACTTATCCAGAACTCTTCTTAACTCATCTTTTTTTTCTGAATGTTCTTTTATAATTTCTTGGTCATCTTTAGGTGTGTTTCTTTTTAATCTACCAATCAACCTATCAAACACATTTTTACCATAAAAAATACCTACTGAGGTTAGAATTGATTTTAAGTATATACCCAAGGTTACGATGTCAAAACCCTCTTTACTTATTAGTGTTTGTACTGTCTCTAGTATTGGAATTAGTAGATATACATAACCTATTAGTTCAGCTAAAGAACTGATGGTATGTCCAGCCTTCTTACCAACTTCTATAGCTATATTTTCAAAATCTTTTAGGGTTTCTACGGTTTCAGATAGGTATTTACCCAAACCTTTTTCTTTCACAAAATCACGAATTTTTTTTACATCGTCTATCACGTTTATGGATAGGTATGATAACGCTGCTAAAAATATTAGTATTATTTCGTGTTCGGATAGTGTTGGGTATCTACCATACAATAGTTCTTGTATGGTTTCATATAAACCAGTAATACCAAAACCAAATGTTCCGACAAACTTAATTTGGGTTTTTAAGTCGTCTAAGGTTTTTTGGAATAGGTTATTACTTTCTTGTTCGGTTAATGAGTACATAGATTTTTAATTCTATATATAAATATATTAATTTTGTAAGTCGGTCATGATGTGTTGTAGACATTCATCCACACCATCAAAATCTCTATCTGGAGCTAGAACTCTACCACTCTCATCTTTTGTGTCGACCATTAATACTGTGGGTACGTACTTCACCCCACTATGTTCAGATATTACACCCCAATCATCTTTATTATCATCAATATCTTTAACTGAATAATCAATACCTTCTGATTGTAACATATTTTTTAACTCGTCACAATAAGGACACCCATTTTGTGAATAAATAACTATTTTTTTCATTTTTTTATTGTTTTATTTTTAACTAGGAACCCGATTGATTTTTTTTCATTTTTATTATTCGGTTGTTCATTGTAATAATAAATATCAGCTAAACTCATTGGTTTGTCAACATTTACCTTAACTCCCGTTTTTTTTAATAATATATTACTTTTTTCAATACTTAACTTCTCAAATTTATAATCAGTTATTAACCTACCTTTCCTTAATAAAGCTTTGTCTATTTGGGTTCTTTCCGTATTAAATGTTGCTATTATTTGAATTTTTAGACACTCCCCTAAAATACCGTCTGTTAAATTTAGGATGTTAGATACAGAGTTTCCATTCCCAGTTACATTTCTATCTTTAATGACAGTCTCAGCATCTTCTATTATTAAAATACTATCTGGGTATTTCATTAAAAATGGGATAAAAGCTGGGTCCGCTATCGCTCCCGTCATCATTGGTGGTACAAATATAATTTGTTTATCCACCTTATCAGCTAAATGTTTGATATATGTTGTTTTACCTGTACCCGGTTCACCATGTAATAGAATCAACCCCTTTTTATTCTTGGTTGATAGGTGTTTAATAATTTTCTTATCTACCTCTAAAAAATCATTATTATAATTTTCTTTTATACTAAAATCATCACCAGCTGTTAATTTAAAATCTTTTAAAGTTAAACCGAACTCATCTTTAACTATTAAACCAATCTCCCTTAATTTGTTATCACTAACAAAATCCTCTAAAATTTTGATTAGTGGTTCTATCTCACTTTTTTTACTATAAAGTAACATTGACCTACATGGTTCTTCATCACTATGGTGAGAAACATGTAAAAGATACTTTACCTGGTTATTTGTTTTTGGGTTTAATTCTGTTGGCTTAAAGACCAATTCTGATTTGTGGTATCTATCTTTTTTACCGTTAAAAGTGTGTGTACCATGGTCGTGTATTAATTCTAAAAAACTAAGTCTTTTTAGTTTTTCTATTAGTTGTTCAGAAAAACCGTCTTTGAATTCTAAGACTTTAGGTATCGTGTTATATTCCATTAGGAAATAGTTAGCTAATGGGAAGTTTCCTCCGTATGTTGATTCGTATAGTTGTATTTTGGTTTCTTTAATATTCATATTCGACTATACGTAAGATTCGGCTAATTCCCATAAATTTTTATTCACATCTATTTTCCTATCGATATTAATTATAGGTCTTAATTTTTGTATTTTTTCTTTCTTATTGTTAAAAACCAAACCACCCTTAATTAGTTTTTCTTGTATTACGTTATAAATTTTCCAAACTGAGTTACCTTTATCACCAACTCTAATAGATTGTAACATATCCTCAACATCCAACATATCATTACCTTTTGGCCATCTAGTTAACATAGCTTTTTTTGTGAAAGTTATTTTTTCTTTTTCAGAAAGTTCCTTAGAATCCATAGCTTTAATGTTATTAATTATGATTGGCAGTTTATCAACCATACTATTTGTAACTTTACTTAATTCGTCTATGTTATACCATTGGTGTTTTATTTTAACTTGGCTGAAGGTTTTGTCCGCTATGATAAGTCCGTTTGAACAGACTAGACGAAAAACACCCGCGTGTAGGTTAAATGAATTTCTACCATCATGAGAATTTGTAAGGATTATTTCAGGTATAGAATCACCTAGTTGTGTTATGGATTTATTTCTAAACCTTATCAAATGTTTGGTGAACATAGCATCTTTGGTTGTTCTAGATTTTCTTTGTGAGACTTCGTATGGTGCCCAACCTAACTTATCCAAATCTTTTAGTATTCTGGTTGTGGGTATAAAACTATATTTGTTAGATACTTTATAAGATGGTTGTGTTGTGAATATAGAAGGAGCTTGTTCTTTCATTTCCTTTTCTGTTAATTGGGTTTGGGTTGTTTTTATCATATCTAATTTATTTTAAAGTGTTTTAATTGTACTACAAATATAGTAAAATAAATTGGTATTTCAAATCTAAACATTAAACATTTCTTTTATTATTTGAATTTGGTTTTTCCCATCTCTATACCTTACTTTTTTTGTAAAGTTGGTTAGTAGTAGTCCAATGACAATTAAGGAGGTGGATATTACGTTAGTTATAAAAAATGTTAGTCTGGTTACCATATCCCCAGTAAATAACCACCACATTGAGAATAATGTATATGTTAGTGGTAGTGCTATCGCACTAATAATTAAAATGATTGCTCCCCATATTTTAAGTTTATTCATCATCTACTTTAAGTTTTATTCTTATATTATCACCGTAAAGTGCTTTATCTAAATCTATATTGATATTATATTCTTCGGCGACTATTTTTACTGCTTTTACAATTCTTTCTGTATCGTGGTCCTCTCGTAATAATTGGTCCGCATAACTATTGGTAAAACTATCCTCTGTAATCGGGTATGGTGGTACGGTAATATGGATACCATCCTCCCTACAGTGAATGTTAACACCTAAATCTTTTTCTTTTAGGTTTTTTTCTAGAACTTCTCTAAAATATTTATTTTTATATTTCATATTAATAATTTATTCTTATTCCAAACCACCAAAGGTCTATTCTTATAAACCAGGTTCCATTATGTTTTCCAAAACCAAATCGTAACATACGATTCTGATTATCTAAATTTATTTTATTAAACATTTCTACCATTTTCAAATACATGTTTTACTACTGGGAATCTTAGTGAGTGACACCCATCTTGATTGGTTGTCTCTTCGAAATATTGGACGGTTATGGTCTTACCGATTATTAATTCGGGGTTTTTGAAGTACATTCTTCTTTCTTCTTGGTTAAATCCTGACCCAACACCCACATCACAACCTTTGTGTTCTATCACCACATTACTTAACATTTCTTCCTCAACTTCTAACCCACCTACAATTACTCTATGTGTTGAGTTTTCAATTGATTTTACAATATATTCGGCATCGAAAAACTTTTTAACCTTAAGTAAGTTTTTGGTTCGTTTACCTTCATACCCCGTATTCTTTCTTAACATGACACCTTCATAACCTTGGTATTCAGCCTCATCAATCATATCTGATAAAGATTCGTCATCCTCCATGCCATATTGTTCTAACACCTCTAAAGTAGTATCAACACCCCAGGATTGAGTGATTAACTCACTAAGTCTATCTGATAATTTTCTGGACCCTACTTTATTATCAAATTCTTCTAATGTTAAATAATCAAATACAATATATTTAGGGTTGTATATGGTATGATTCTTTCTTTTAATTTGTTTCATGATTCCTTGGAAGTCTTCATTTCCCCTTTCATCCATCATACAAATCTCCCCATCTAAAATAAAGTCACCTGGCATTTTACACACATCGTCCAACACCTTTTGTAACGTTTCAAACTCCTTACCTTGTCTAGAATAAGCATTTATGTTAGTACCTTCTTTTCTAATAATACATCTAACACCATCTAACTTTCTACTACCCAACCATTGTTCATTTTCAAAGTCACAAAACTTAGGTTCGTATTTATTTGCTAAAGCAACCTTAAATGTGGGTATACACCCAGGGATTGCTTTATTAATTAGGTCAGCCCCAGTTCTTGTTTTTAAGTTCTTATCTATAAGTGAATAAATTAATTCCCCATACTCTGGGTAGTTGTTTACTAGTCCGTTAATGTATGAGATTGCGTCATGACCTGTCCAAACTCTATTGCTTAGATTATGTAGTAACATTTCAACACCACCTAAGTAGTGTTTATTTACTAATTTTTTATTCTTTTTACAGGTCTTACTAGTTACATAGAATTGTTTAAAGGGGGAGTATGTAGTTTCTAAGATATCACAAATATACCCATCTTCCTTATAATTTTTAAGGATTTCAATCTTTTCATTTGTAGCGTTGGTGGACTTTAGTTCGTCTACCATTCCTTGTATTTTTTTTAGTTTTTCCATATTTATTTATTTTTTAATTGACTATCCCAGGTTAATATCTTTATTCGTTCTTTAGTTATCTCTTTGATAATTAATTTTCTTATTTGGTCTCTGATAATACTACTGTGTATCCATTTTTCTAACATTATATCTATTTCTTTCATGTATTTTATTTTTTGAATGTGTAAGAAATACCTAATATTAATGAGTATCTAAGTGTGTATGTTGTTGAGAATTCGTATTTGTTTGTTCTGTAAGCTATCTTGATTCTCCTTTGTCTAAAGTCTCTATTTTTGTTGGGGTTCGTAACAACTACGTCAGGTCGGTAGTGGTAGGCATCAATTAGGTACCCATATAATGTACCCTTATTTAACTTAGTTAGTGGTATACCCACACCATATGAAAATAAATACTCATCTTTTTTATCCTCTAAAAATGAATAACCAACCGCTAGGTAATGTAGAATGTGGTATTCAGAAGATATCCTTTGAGGTATGGTGACGTTTGGGTTGATTAACCCCCTACCTTGAATTGGTATGCCAAATTCTAAACCGTACATAATACTCGTAGTTGTAAAACTTTCTTCATTGATGGGTGTTATGTTGGTGGTTGTGTCTTGTGCATTTACCACACCACATCCTAATATGAGTAATAAGAATGTTAAATATCCTATCAGTAATTTTGTGGTTGTATCTATTCTTTCCATAATTTTATCGTATATAATTTGTGTGTTAGTAAAAAATGTAATTGTAAAACAAGTGGATGTGTTCTGCAGTACTTGGAACGGCCTTCCAAGGTCTTTTGCCGACTGACTATTTACACCCCCTTGTATGACACAAAGATAAGAAAATTTAAATTAATGGCCAAACTATTTTAGATAGAAAGGCAAAATACAGTAACCATTAGTATGACGTACAGGATTGGGCTAATGTCTATTTTTG
>Ga0209711_10001667_pt1 | contig 21198 bp, 20 predicted proteins | sample ArcticOcean_MG_C_7_FD_187441 | JGI IMG/M metagenome (GOLD analysis project Ga0209711, IMG submission 187441) | Marine microbial communities from western Arctic Ocean - ArcticOcean_MG_CB11_88 (SPAdes) (version 2) | ecosystem: Environmental > Aquatic > Marine > Oceanic | place: Arctic Ocean...
GACCGGCGCTGCCGCCGGAGGTTCTTGCCCCCCCTTACCGCGCGCATCCCAACCGACCTTCTTCACGGCTTCACAACGTCTAGTTTTAGGGCTTCAGGGCGTCTGGGCTTTTGGGCTTCAGGGCTTCTAGGCTTCACCGACTTTTGGATCACAGCGTCACCGCTTCCGTCCTGCTCCGATCTGCCATTACTCGCCTCGTTCAAATCTTCTTTATCCCCCCTTTTTGGTATCCCGCTTTTTCGCTTTCATTTTTCTAGTCTTTTTGCTTTTTCTTTTCTTCCCAGTATTATCTTTTTTTCACGGTGCGTTCTGCGAAAAACCCTCAGGCCAATGCGGTCTTGACGCCGTCAATACCGCCGCCTGCCGCACCAGACCAACAACTCACCGTACAAACCTCGGTGCCCATCGATGACTCGTGGTAATCTTCAGCCCGTTATCCAACGTTGACCGCGCGATCTCATTCAAGCATTCGAAGGTTACAACCTTGTTCCTGTCGCAGGCTGACCACTTTTCGAACGATTAAACCGCTTACCCGAGACGCAATAATCCCAGAGACGACTGACCACGGAAAAACCCATGACTCGATTTTTAAAACTGCCGTTTCAACTCTTTTGGAAACTCTTAAAAGCACTTCAAACGCTTTTGTTTGGGCTGATTGCATTAACCCTTTTTATCGCGCTACTCGCCGCCCCGTTTTCTGACGACGCAAGTCAGATGCCAGAAGACGGCGCCCTGGTGCTCAACCCATCTGGCGTTTTAGTCGAAGAAAAGACAGCTGTTGGCCCGCTTAATTTCTTGGCCGATGACAGTGGGCCCAGCGAAGTATTGGTTCAGGATCTCGTTGCCGCCCTCGAGCAAGCCAGCATCGACCCCCGCATCACAACCCTGGTGCTCAATTTTGATGACTTCGGCGGTGGCTTAATGCCGCATTTGGAGATCGTTGGGGACGCGATCCGGGACTTTCGGACCTCCGGCAAAAAGGTCATTGCTGCGAGCAATGGGTATAGCCAGTCGAGTTTATTGCTGGCAGCGGAAGCCGATGAGATTTTAATGAACCCCGAGTACGCAGCACTGCCAGAAGGCTTCTCAGCCTATCGAACCTATTTCAGCAGTTTGCTGCAACGCCTCAATGTAACCGTGAATCTTTTCAAGGTCGGCCAGTACAAATCAGCCGCCGAGCCTTACTTTCAAGACCGCATGTCCGATGAAGACAAGCAAGCGCGACTCGCTTATCTAAATGCTTGGTGGAATACCTATACCGACCGGTTTGAAACCGCACGGGGCCTGCCAGCCGAATCTCTGAACGACACGATCGATAACATTCATGCGGTCCTCGAAACTGCTTCTGGCAATTTAGGTCAGTTGGCGTTGAATTCAGGCTGGGTCGATCAATTAATGAGTGATCAAGAGCGGGCAGAATATTTGGTCGGTGTCATCGGCGCCGATGAGGAAGATGAGCAGCGGTACCGGGGCATCGGCTTTGAGAATTATTTAGCCCTGAACCCCGTAGAGCCCAAAACCTCTGAGAACAAAATTGCCGTCATCACCGCAGTGGGGGGCATTGTCGATGGCTATGCAGGCGCCGGATCCATTGGCAGTCTTTCGCTGCTGGAACGGATTCAGCAAGCGCGCGACGATGACGCGGTAAAAGCGATCGTGCTGCGGGTTGATTCGGGTGGCGGTAGCAAATCGGCATCTGAGGTTATCCGTCAGGAACTGGCCCATGCCCAAGCGGCCGGCATTCCCGTTGTCGCGAGCATGGGATCGGTTGCCGCGTCAGGCGGTTACTGGATCTCTGCTACGGCAGATCGCATTTTTGCGCATCAAAATACCATCACCGGCTCGATTGGTATTTTTGCCATCATCCCAACCTTTGAAAAAACCCTCAACGAATACGGCGTCTTTGGCGACGGCGTCGCAACCACGCCACTTGCCGGCGCCTCAAGTATGGATCGCGGGATCCAGCCGATTTATGCGGGCCTCATCCAGCAGGTTATTCAGTCTGGCTATGACCAATTCTTAGCCGTGGTGGCCGAAGGGCGGCAGATGACCACCGAGAACGTTGATGAGATTGCACAGGGGCGCGTCTGGACCGGCGCGAAAGCACTGGAGCTAGGGCTTGTTGATGAAATTGGGGGCCTCGATGAGGCAATACAGGCAGCGGCTGAATTAGCCGCCATTACCGACTATGAAATTTGGCGGGTCGAGCCGGAAGCCTCACGGCAACAGCAGATCCTTAAGGCCCTAACCGCAGAGATCAGAACCCTTGCGCCAACGGTCCAACGCGACCCGATTACGCAATACTGGCGCGCCCTGCAAGCAGACGTTAAAAGCCTGGCGCGCTTTAACGACCCCCAAAAAGCGTATGTGATCTGTGAAACTTGCCCCAGCCCTCTGGCGCGCTAAAGCGCGCTCAGCGAGGCCTCGACCGCGAGCGTTCGGGTCACAAGGTCCTCCAGATTTAAAGCCGCTTGACCAGCCAGCGACACGCCAATCGCGCCATCCCAAGGCGCAAGCCAATGGCTCGGGATGGGTTTGCCTTGCAGCGCCCACAGGGCGCCAACGGTTGCTCCATTGCAATCGGTGTCCAAGCCTTCTGCAACCACATCTCCGATGGCGGCGCTAAAGTCATCCGGATGCCGCAACAGCGCCCAGATCACGAGCGCTAAGTTGTTCACCGTGTGCACCACGTTCAAGTGCTGGTAGCGTTCGCGGATCACAGCGCCGCCGTCCGCCAAAGCGGTTTGGGACTGGGCGAACTGTATGGCTTTATAGCAATCACTGCGCGCTGGAATGGCCTCAAGGGCAGCTTCTACGCCGGCCAGCAGTGCGCCACCACCGGCAACAACCGCCCCGATCACCGCAACCACGACCGCGCCATAAACCCCCTCGCCCACATGAGACAGTTGTGCATCAACCGTCACCAGCCGCTGAGCCAACGCTGGGTCACCGGGGGCCACCCAACCGTACACATCCGCGCGAATTTGCGCGCCAATCCAATCGTTATAATCGTTTTGAGCGCATTCCAGAATATCAAACCCAAGCGCGCCGCCTTCGGGAAACCATTCCCGCCCCCGACTGAGTAACGTGCGATACGCTGCCCGCTCGGCGGTATAGGTGCTTCCAAGCGGAAGGTGCAACAGCCAAGCCCGCGCGACATCTTCTGTCGTAAGACTTGCACCCTTGGCTTCGAGCATCATCAAGGCCAGCACAGAATAATTCACATCATCATCGGGTAAGCTCGCCTGGAGCTGTCCCTTGCAACAGGCTTTGAGCAGCAACTCTGGCGCTTGATAAGGATCATAGGGAATGTAATCTCGCAGCGGTAAGGCCTGAACGCTGCTCAGGTAACCTTGTAGGGCCTCCGCGCCTGCTCGCATCGAAAAGCGCTCGACCGCTTTGCCTAACATACAGCCTGCAACCCGGCCTTGCCATGCGCCCCGAATCCGAGCGGCGTAATCGTTGGGTAATGGTTTTGTTTTCGTCATGCTCGAATGTCTCCCTGTGACCAGCCGGGGTTTAATCCTCAGCGTTTGCAGCGCGCGCTATGCCTTGCGCGTGCGAATCTCTTTGGCTTGCACAGCGCCCCTTGGTCCAGCGTGATACTTGGGGGCCAACAGACCAAAAGATTACCCCTGGTCAGGTCGCATAGGCAACGCCACCATCACAGGTGATTACTTCCCCGACGGTGAAGGCGCCGGCCCTGGAACACAGAAAGATCGACAGCCCGGCGATGTCTTCCGCCGTTCCCACCCGGCCTCGAGGGTTGTTCTTGGCAACACTGCTCCAGTCGATATCCGTGTCACCGCCACCGCCCACACCGGTGCTCAGCATCCACGTTGGAAAGGGTCCAGGCGCAATCGCATTCACGATGATATTTTCAGGCGCAAGGTGTAGCGCGAGGCCGCGCGTTAAATGATGCAGCGCCGCTTTTGATGGCCCATAGGAAAAGGTTTCAAAAACCGGATTTTTGATGCCATCGATCGAACCAATATTGACCACTCGCGCCGGGTTCTCTGCGGTGCCCGAGGCGCGGAGTAACGGTAATAATTTCTGGGTTAAAAAAAACACGCCTTTAACATTGGTGTTCATCACTTTATCCCAGCCCAGTTCTGGGAACTCATCCAGCGGCGCGCCCCAGGAAACCCCAGCATTATTGATCAGGATATCGAGGCGCGTCTCGCGCTCGCCGAGCGCCGCGGCCAACTGCTGACAGCCCTCAACATCCGCCAAGTTCGCCGGTATCGCAATGCATTCACCGCCATAGGTTTCTTGCAGACGCGCAGCCGTTGCGACACACGCATCGACTTTGCGGGAACTGATGTACACCTTCGCGCCATTGGCCAAGAATCCTGCGGCGATCATCTCGCCAATGCCCCGCGACCCGCCCGTCACCAACGCAATTTTGCCTCGAATATCAAATAGATTATCTAACATTGCTTACTCCTTCCGTTTATCGATGTTTACCCGCGCAACTCGGCGCGCACTTTACTCAAGCCGAAGGGTCTTCGATGACCCCCGGTTGTCGCCAGCGCAACGCTCTCGCCGCCTGACCCTGACCGCCACCATAACATCAAGACCAAACCGAGAACCCTAGGCGTGCCCGCAACCGGCACCGCCTCGCGCCATTAAAGATCGGCCGAATCACTAGGGTGCATACTAGGGTATCAATTATTGTGGTCTTGCTTGCACTGTTAGGAGTTGCCGTGGTTTGATCAGGCTTATCAATTTTTTGGAGTTATAGCATGCCCGATATTGCTAACGATCTGTACACCCTTGCCATGTCCGCTGAAGCGCAACCGCTCATGGATGCCGTAACCAAGCATATAACCGACAACGTGGCGCCGATCACGGAAGAGTTCCAAGCCCTTGAAAAAGAAAAAACCGATCGCTGGTCTTGGCATCCCCGTCAGCTAGAGCTACTCGACGGCGCCAAGCAAAAAGCAAAAGATTCCGGCCTTTGGAATTTCTTTTTACCCGATTCTGATATCGGCGATGGGTTAACCAACCTGGATTACGCCTACATTGCCTCCGAGCTGGGTAAATACCCACTGGCCTCCGAAACTTTAAATTGCAGCGCACCCGACACCGGCAACATGGAAGTGCTTGAGCGCGTTGGCACCCCAGAACAAAAAGAGCAGTGGTTAAAGCCGCTCTTAAATGGCGATATCCGGTCAGCCTACGCTATGACAGAGCCGAACATACCGTCCTCGGATGCCAAAAACATCAGCACCAGCGCGGTGCTCGACGGCGATGACTGGCTCATTAATGGCGAAAAATTTTATATCTCCGGCGCTGGCGATCCCCGCTGCAAAATTATGATTGTCATGGTCAAAACCGATCCCAATGCCGCGCCCAGTCGTCAGCAATCGCAGATTCTGGTCCCGAAAGACACCCCCGGAGTTGAGATCCTCGAGGCTATGCAAGTTTTTGGCGCCGACCACGCGCCGCGAGGCCACATGCACATTCGGTTTAACAATGTTCGGGTGCCCAAGGAAAATATTCTTCTGGGCGAAGGCCGCGGCTTTGAAATCTCTCAGGTCCGACTCGGACCCGGCCGAATCCATCACTGCATGCGCAGTATTGGCAAAGCTGAAAAAGCGCTCGAATTGATGGTTAAACGATCCGCCACTCGCGTGGCATTCGGCAAGCCCATTGCCAAACTCGGTAAGAATCTTGAACTGATCGCCCGCGCGCGCATCGAGATAGACGCCATGAAGCTCATGGTCCTGCAAGCCGCCAAAGCGATGGATGTCCTGGGCAATAAAGAAGCCCGGGTTTACGTCAGCGCGGTGAAAGCCATGGTTCCCGAGAAGGTTTGTCTGATCATTGACCAAGCCATTCAAATGCATGGCGCAACCGGGATCTCCCAGTGGTCGCCCTTGGCGGGCATGTATGCCGACATGCGGCATCTGCGCTTCGCAGATGGCCCGGATGAAGTGCATCACATGGTCGTGGGCCGCGCCGAGCTTCAAAAGTACGATCTCTGGTAAGGCTTGACCCGAGTTATTGACTCGGCCTTTGGTAAAAAGACAACCCAAAGGCCGAGTCGATGACTGACCGCTGCCAAAACCGCACCCGGCTTCGCGACCGAACCACCGTTGGTCTACACCGTCAATCTCATAATCCGACAATCCAACAATCCAACAATCAAAAACATTGCAGGCATAATCGGCTTGCTGATCGGTTTCGAAAAGATTTCAGGCCGCGCCTAGGTCGTCCGGCAAGGTCGTCCGGCAAGGGGCTCGGTAGTCCATGCGGAGAAGGCTCGCCGATTCCCCGATCGCGGTTGTTGCGCGCCGATGCCCGCTTAAGGCAAGACCTTGGCCTCAAACGCTTGCTCCGCCGGCACCACCACGCTCGTAACCGACTCATGCCAGAGCGCGTATCCGGCGGCATTCAGGTGCAAGCCATCACCGACAAAAATTTCCGGCTTCGGTTCGCCTTCGGCATTCAGCATATTACGGCCAACATCGATAAAAGTGATTCTTGAATCCACCATCGCGCGTTGTTCAAAGGCGTGATTAACCGACTGTATCAACGGCCAAAGCGGCCATCGGGCAAGGCTCGGCTTCACCGAGAGCAAATAAATACGGATACTGGCATCCTGAGTATGGATCCGCTCGATGATGAGCTCTAGGCTGGCCAGAATACTTCGCAACGGAATTCCCCGTGAAACGTCGTTATCGCCTTCATAGAGCAGCACCGCGCGCGGCTGATAACGTAGTACTGTCTCCTCTAAGAAATAGGCCACATCGTTCATCACGCTGCCGCCAAAACCGCGATTGATCACCGTCAGCGGCGAAAAATGCGCGTCAAATAACCCATCGGTTGCCCAATAGCGCATGCTGGAACTGCCCACACCCAGCACCGCGCCCTCTGCCGGGGCCTTGCGGTGGTCTTGCTCCGAAAATGCCGTGATTGCCGATCGAAACCGTTCAGGGTCTGGCCAAGACTCGGCACGAACCTGCTGGCACGGCAAGATGCCGATTAGCAAAAACACTAAGATAAAAACCCGTTGATTCATCATGTTATTGGCCCGCGAGATGGTTTCGGGGCGATCGGTGAGGGCCCTTTCTAGATCAACGCAACGGCTGTTTGGTCGCCGCGCTGTGATCGCAGTTCGGCAACTAACCCGACTTGTCACCGCGCGGACAAGCCCGTCAGATACTGGTGATACTGATCTGCCCGGGGCCTAAAGCTGCCCAGAGAATTCAGATCAGCCCGACAGGGCACCGGAATTTTTGGCTTTTTCAAATTTCTCTAAGGTGGCATCAATCTTCTCGCCAATTTCGGCAAGGACCACAGCGACGACTCGACGATTACGAGCGCGGCCTTCTGCATTCGCATTATCGGCAACCGGATAAAACTCGCCATAACCAATGGCGGCCATCCGATCGGGTTTCACGCCGGTAAATTCAAACAACCGCACAACCGTTGCGGCCCGACTGCCCGAAAGCTCCCAATTGGAGGGGAACATCTCGGTGTTAATGGGAACGGTATCGGTATAGCCCTCAACATGGACGTGATTGGGAAAATCAATCATCACTCGGCCCAGTTGGGTCAGGATCGGTACAATCCGGGGGTACAATATTGATGAGCCACTGCTGAACAACACAGAGGAGTTCATTTCAATTTCGATCCAATACTCGCTGCGCTGCACGGTGATCGCGCCTTGGTCAATCATCTCAGACATTGCGGTTTCAACGCGGTCTTGAATTTCATCCAGTTGCTTGCTGGCTTTTTCCAGAAGCACCGGGTCCACATCCACCAGTTTTGCCATCTGACGCATTTCAACCGGACGAATGGGCTTGGGTTGTGGGTCGGCGAACGACTTATCCTGCATTTCAGCCGGCGCTCTTACCAGGTCGCCCACTTGAATCGGCTCTAGCGATCGCTGGGGGTCCGTGAACGCCGCTGTAATCGACTCAGACAGCACCTTGAACTTGCCCGTATTAACGATCGAGATCGAGTACAGCATGACGAAGAACGCAAACAACAGCGTGATGAAATCCGCATAGGACACCATCCAGCGCTCATGGTTGACATGCTCTTCGGGTTTTTTCTTTCTACCCATCCTGGCCTACCTCCCGTTAAGTCGCGTTAAGTCGCGTTAAGTCGCGTAACTTCTTAATTGATCTTCGAGGTTACGAGGGTTTTCGCCAGAGGCGATGAGCACGAGGCCTTCAACAATCATAAATCGAAATTGGGCCTCTTCTTGCGCAATGATTTTCAGCTTGTTGCCCCAGGGCAGAAAAATAAGGTTCGCCAGCAACAGCGCATAAACCGTTGCACAGAAGGCGGTCGCGATCCCTTTACCGACCTTCGCCGGATCGCTCAAATCACTCATCACCACGATCAGCGCGAGTACCGCCCCGATAATCCCAATGGTTGGGGCGTAACCGCCCATCTCACCATAGAATTTGGACGCGGCCACATCCAAAGTTTCAACCGTTTCAAGCTCAATTTCTAGAATTTTTCGAATGGCCTCCGGCTCACGACCATCAACCAACATGCGCAAGCCCTTTCGAGCAAACGGGTTGTCTTCGGTTTCAGAAACCCCTTCAAGACCCAACAAGCCTTCTCGACGCGCGATCTGCGCCCAGTCGACCATCTTATCAATCATCTCACCAGGGTTGAGTTTTGGCGGCATGAACAGCTTTGGGGTCGTTTTTAACACATGCTTCCCATGCGCCATCGGCAGACCAATCAGGCCACAGCCAAGCGCACCGCCAAAGACAATAATCCAAGCAAAGGGGTGCATCAGCACCCAAACCGGATCCCCACCTTCACCAAGATAGCCACCAAACACGGCGCCCAAGCCAATGATGATGCCCAATATTGTCATGATATCCATTAGTTCACGTTCCTTAAGCTCACAACCTGATTGACAGCGCTCATGTCCAATCGACCATCTTCGCACGAATGCGGGTGAGTGCCTGAGAATGAATTTGACTGACCCGGGACTCACTCACTTCTAAGATGTGACCAATCTCCTTCAGGTTAAGGTCTTCTTGATAATACAGGGCCATCATGAGCTTTTCTTTCTCGGGCAATTGATCAATGCAGCCCATCAACGCCGACTTGAAGCGATCATTCTGCATAATGGCTTCGGGGCCCGCATCAAATTCTTGATTTTCTTCTTCGTGGGAATCCTCAAGCAACACCAGCTGACAACTGGCGGTTTCATGCAACAGACTGTGGTACTCATCCAGTGACACCGACAACTCGGTTGCGATTTCCTGATCCGAGGCCTGCCCGCCATTTCTACCTTCAACTGCGCGCACGGCTTGCGCCAGACGCCGACTTTTTTCGTTCACCGACCTGGGGGCCCAGGACAGTTTCCTGAGTTCGTCGAGCATTGCGCCTTTAATTCGAATCCCAGCATAGGTTTCAAAGCTCGCGCCCTGGTCCGGTGAAAAACTCCGAACGGCGCTCAACAAACCCAACAGCCCGGATTGTTGTAAATCATCTAGTTCAACACTGCTGGGCAATCGGGCTAACAAATGCAGCGCGATCCGCTTGACCAACGGTAAATGTGCCGCAATTTTTTCATTCTGCTGCAAATTCTGTTGGCTGGCGTAGACCGAGGCTGCGTTCATCCCTAATCCGCCGCAACTGGTTTTGCGGTTGAACCCGCTGCCGCAAGCAAGCGCTCGACAAAGAACTGTAAGTAACCCGTTGCTTGATCTGGCAAGGGCCACCGATTAATTTTTTCACCAATGCGCACTAAGGCTTTGGCAGAAGGGCTACGAGGATAAGCCTCAATTACCGGTTTTTGTGACCGCACCGATTGTCTTAATTGTTCATCAAAGGGAACCGCGCCCAAATACTTGAGACCCACCTCTAAAAATCGATCGGTGGTGTTCAGCAGCTTCTCATACAGATTGAGACCCTGGCTTTCATCCTTGACCATATTGGCCAATATTTGGAATTGCTTAATGCCGTGCCGCATCGATAAAACTTTGATCAGCGCGTAGGCATCGGTCAAGGACGTGGGCTCATCACACACCACCACAATCACTTCCTGACAGGCCTTGGCAAATGACACCACACCATCGGCAATGCCCGCGGCCGTATCCACGATTAAGACATCGATGGGTTGCTTGAGTTCGCTAAACGCCGCAATCAAACTCGCGTGTTCAACGCTCGTCAGCTCTGCCATTTTCTCAACACCGGAACTGGCGGGCACCACATGAATCCCGAGCGGGCCCTGAACAATAATTTCATCGAGCGACTTCTCGCCACTGATCACATGTTGCAAATCAAATTGCGGCTCAAGGCCAAGCAAGACATCCACATTGGCAAGCCCAAGATCGGCGTCCATTAACATGACCCGCTGGCCCGCAAGCGATAGCGACGCTGCCAGATTGACCGAGATATTGGTCTTTCCGACGCCGCCCTTACCGCTGGTAACGGCGATGACTCGAACTGGATCAGGCATGGATTTGATATTCCCTACTGGTTGTGGGTTCAACAACTTGCACCCTCTTCATCATAGCAAACGCATCCGCCAAGAGTGATGCGATTTTTGCCAATCGAATATCAGACAATCCTTGACCATGACAACTGTAGGCGAGCGGCAACTGTGACTTTAACAAAGTTGATAAACCCGATCCCAAGTTAATGGCTTCATCGGTCTTAGTCAAAATAGCGGCATGCACCTTGGTATGATCATATTGACTAATCACCTGTTCGGCCAAGCCCAACTGACTGGTTGCCGAAACAATCAGGATATTCTTCGGATACGTGTTATGCATCTTGATCCGGCTTAAGTGGCGGTTCAACTTGACGTCGCGTTCGCTCATTCCGGCCGAGTCGATCAACACCAGCTTTTTGTCCATGACCCGCTTTAAGGCTTCCGTCAGTTGGTCCGCATCGACCACAACCTCAACCGGAATATTGAGTAATTTCCCGAAGGTCAGCAGCTGGTCTTGTCCGCCCATTTTAAAGGCATCGGTTGTGATCAAGGCAACCGACTCTCGGCCATGCTTGAGCGCGTACCGGGCGGCGAGTTTGGCAACCGTTGTGGTTTTGCCCACACCGGTTGTACCAATCACGGCAAACACGCCGCCTTCATCAATAATTTCTTCATCCACCGACTTCAATTGTGAGCCAACCAGGTCTAACAATTGTTGCCACTGCAACAATGCCGACTCGCACGCTTCAAAATTTTGCGCATCAAAGTCACCCATGAGCTGATCTAAGCTGGACGGATTCAGTCCGAGTTCAGACAAGCGTAATCTTGCCAGCGTCACCGCCTCTCCTGAACCGGATCGTTCAGAGCGCAACTTGGCTAATTCGCCGACCAAGAGTGTTTTTAAGTTTCCAAGCTCTTGCTGCAGGCCATTTAATGTTTCGGTTCCTAGGCCAGAAATTTCTCGGAGTTTCGGCGCGGCAACCGCTTGCCGTGGCTCGACGGTTTTTGGTGCCCCGCCCGGCACGCGTTCGCCATGCCCCAGCACTCGGTCCGACAAGCTTACTTTCGCGGCGACCGGCGTGTTGCTGGCTATTTCGTCTAAGACTTGTTCCGGCTCGCTTGACCCTTGCGCCACCTGAAATTTCAAATCGCCTACTGCTGCAACCGAATCAGCACTCCCGGCTTCTACTGCGAGCGCGGCGGCTCTGGGTCTATCCTGCGCCACAGGCTCAGGGCTGGACCCTTGGCCCGCGCCGCCAAAGTCAGAAACCTCAACCTTCGATTTTTTAGACACATCGGACACATCCAGCGCATCTGCATCGAACTGATTGGTCGCCAATATTTCGATCTTCTGACCCACCCGCCGATTCGATAGAATCACGGCCTCTGGGCCTAACAGGCTGCGAACACTCAACATGCCTTCCCGAACGTCATCTGCTAAAAATCGTTTAATTTCCATGTCTTTCTCCAAACCGTTAGGCGCTAAGCTGCCTGTGCATTACCCACCGTTCCAACCACTCGTATGCGTTTTTCGGCGGGTATTTCGTCATAAGCCAACACATGCAAGCCTTTGTTATTACTCTTAACCAAACTGGCCAACCAAAGTCGAATGGTTGATGCAACCAGTAACACGGCGGGCTTGCCTTGGTTCTCCATTTGAATCACGCCTTCGTTAATCTGTTGCAACATTTGCTCTGCCAACCCTGGCTCGAGCCCCATCGATTGTTGTTGTCCTCTTACTGCATCTTGCAACATCTGTTCCAACCTTGGCTCAAGCGACAAAACTTCGAGCTCAGGCGCTAACCCATTGATTTGTTCATAAATTGTTCTAGACAGCGCAATTCGGACCCCCGTTGTTAACGCGTCAGGATCTTGACTCTTGAGCGCACCTTCCGCCAAAGCCTCGGCGATGGTCCGCACATCCTTAATGGGCACCTGTTCGGCCAATAGGTTCTGCATCACTTTGAGCACCGCCCCCAGGCTCAATAAGTTCGGTACCAGGCTCTCAACCAACCTTGGCGCAGATTTGGCCAGATTGTCCAAAAGCTGCTGCACTTCATCGTGCCCAAGGAACTCATGGGCATGATCTTTCAAGATCTGGCTGAGGTGCGTTGCAATCACGGTCCCGGCATCAACCACCGTAAAGCCTAAGGATTGCGCTTCTTCACGCTGAGCGGGTTCAATCCAAACCGTATCAAGACCGAAGGTCGGATCTTTCGCTGCGATGCCATTCAGCTCGCCAAACACTTGGCCTGGATTGATGGCCATTTCTTTGCCTGGATAAATCACGCCATTGGCAACCGGCACGCCCATCACCTGTATTTGGTAATGATTAGGATCCAGATCCAAGTTGTCGCGGATATGCACCGATTGCAGCAGAAAGCCGAGATCTTGTGACAGCTTCTTGCGCACACTTCTGATTCGGCCAAGCAGTTCTCCGCCTTGGGCTTTATCCACCAAGGAGATCAAGCGATAACCCACCTCCAATGCAATCATGTCCGTCTGAGGCACATCTTCCCAACTCAACTCTTTATCCGCCGAGCTCGGTGGTGGTAACGCTTGTAGGTCCGCCGCCTCAGCCCGCTCGGTGGTTTCTGTACGGGACTGGGTTAAAAACATGCCGAGCCCGACTAAAGCTGCAGAGATGCTCAAAAAGACAAAATTTGGCATGCCCGGCACTAGCCCCAGCGAACCAATCACGGCAGCCGTAATGTATAAAGATTTACTAGAGCCCAACAGCTGACTCAAGATCTGCTCGCCCATTTCAGCCGAATCCGATACTCGGGTCACCACGATCGCCGTGGCGGTTGACAACAACAGGGACGGAATCTGCGCAACCAATCCATCGCCAATCGTTAAAAGAATGTAATTCTCTGCGGCAACGCTCAGCGATAAATCGTGCTGAACCATACCAATCACCAAACCCCCGATGATATTGATAAACAGAATGAGCAGGCCCGCGATTGCATCGCCCCGAACAAATTTGGAAGCACCATCCATCGACCCGTAAAAATCCGCTTCTCGGGCCACATCGGCGCGGCGAATCCGGGCTTCTTCTTGGGACAAAACACCGGCATTCATATCGGCATCAATGGCCATTTGTTTACCGGGCATCGCGTCCAAGGTAAATCGCGCAGTCACCTCGGACACCCGGCCAGCACCTTTGGTCACCACGACAAAGTTAATGATGACCAGAATGGCAAAAACCACCAACCCGACCGCGTAGTTACCGCCAACCACGAAGTCGCCAAAGGCTTTGATCACTTGGCCGGCGGCATCCGTACCGGTATGTCCTTCCAACAAAACCACCCGGGTTGAGGCTAGGTTCAGCGCCAAACGCAGCAACGTTGCGATCAGCAAAATAGTCGGGAAGACCGCAAAATCTAATGGCCGCAAAGCGTAAACCGCTGCCAACAGCACCATGAGCGATAACGCAATGTTAAAGGTGAAGAGTAAATCCAGCGCCAGTGGTGGCAAGGGTAAAACCATCATGGCCAGCAGCAGCAAAATCAAAATCGGCGTACCGAGCCCAACTCCTCGGACCATATTCGACAGATCAATCGCCTGAGTCGATTGGGGGGCATTCATTGTCATATCACTTCACCTCTATACTTGTCCGGCACGTCGAAATAACCCGGTGCAACCGGTTTAACTGGGGTTTGCTGACCCACCGTCTTTAACTGGAAGATATAGGCCAAAACCTGGGCCACGGCTTTAAACAAATCACCGGGTATCTCATGCCCAATCTCAACCATGCCATGCAGCGCGCGCGCCAAGGGCGGCGCTTCAAAGATCGGAACATTATTAGCTTGGGCCACTTCCCGAATTTTTTGCGCCATAAAATCTTGGCCCTTGGCAACCACTCGGGGCGCGCCAATGCCTTCCTGGTCATATTTGAGCGCAACCGCGTAATGGGTTGGGTTGGTGATGATGACGTCCGCCATCGGTACCGAATCCATCATTCGTTGCTCGGACAACTGGCGTTGCATCCGGCGAATCTGACTTTTCACTTCCGGGCGGCCTTCGCTTTCCTTCATCTCATCTTTGACTTCTTGCATAGTCATCTTGAGCTGCTTGTTGTGATTCCACAGCTGGAACGGCACGTCAATACTGGCAACAAAAATCAGGACCGAACTAAACCCGATAAACGACCAAATCAGCAAATCACCGGTGCTGGCTAATGCCGAGAACAAACTCATATAGCCCAGGCCAATAATCGTGTTCATCGATTGAGAAATGATGAGGATTGCAACCGTTGCCACCAAGAGGAATTTACTTAAGGCTTTGATCAGCTCCATCAAACTTTGAACCCCAAACATTCGGCCGAGGCCTTTAATCGGGCTTATTTTTTCAAGCTTCGGTGCTAAGGCTTCAACGCTGAAGACAATACCGCCCAAGGCAACCGGCCCTAAAAAGGCGGCAAACACCAACAAGGCGAGCAACGGGAAAATCGCCGCCAGGCCAAGGGCTGCTTGGCCTCGAATCGCCTCAAACATTTGATCGGCATTGCGAATTCGCGATGGCTCAAAGGCAAGGCCCTGGGTCAGCAACTCGTGTAAATCGGTCATCAGATACTGACCTAAAAACACCATGCCAATCGCGGCGGCCATCAAACTCAAGAGAATATTGAGTTCTTTCGAGCGCGCGGTTTGGCCCTTCTTACGGGAGTCTTCAAGCCGGCGCTCGGTGGGTTCTTCTGTTTTTTCTTGGGAAGTATCTTCAGCCATGCCTTACTCCAATATCACCAGCATCTGTAAGAATCCGGCCTCAAGCAATGCAGCGAACTGGGGCAGAAAGACGGGCAAGCTCAGCATGACCATCACGAACCCGGTAATGATTGTAATGGGGAAGCCCACCGCGAAAATATTGATTTGCGGTGCCGCTCGGGTCATGACCCCAAAGGCAAGGTTTACCAAAAGGATCGCGGAAACTGCCGGCAAGCAAATAAGCAGCGCCCCTTTAAAGACTTCTGCGATCCACGTAACGGTGTGCATCGCTAAATTCTCAGGCAGCGCCCCGGGTGCAATCGGCCAAAGATAGAAACTTTCAACGATGGTCTCGATCAAAATCAGATGGCCGTTCAGCGCCAAGAAAACGAGGGTTGCCAGGATTAAGAAGTACTGACTAATGACCGGTACCTGAACCCCGTTTTGCGGATCAATCGTTGCGGCAAAGCCAAGCCCCATACTCGTGGCGATGGCTTGTCCCGCCACAACAAGCGCGCCAAACACCATCTGCAAAATAAAGCCCATGGCAACACCAATTACAACCTGCTGCGCGGTGATGAGCATGCCTTCGGCGCTGAAGGCCTGAATCGCGGGTACTGCAGGCAACAAGGGCGCCACTAAAATTGAAATCAGCATCGCCAACAGAATGCGCTGGCGAACCGGAAAGGTGCGCGCGCCAAACAGCGGAGAGGCCATCAATAGCGCGCTGATCCGAACAAAGGGCCAGAACACCATGTTGACGTAACCAATCAACTGATCAGGGGTAACCGTCATGACTACCCAACCAATCCGGGAATCTTGTTGAAGAGCTCAAGGGTAAAATCCACCAAGCTTTTGATCATCCAGGGCCCGCCAATCAAGAGGGCCAAAACGAGGGCCCCGAGCTTGGGAATAAAACTCAACGTCATCTCTTGAATCTGTGTTGCCGCCTGAAAGATCCCCACAAAGAGCCCAACCGACAGCGCCGCAAGTAACAGTGGGCCGGCCAGCATCATCGTCATCATCAGGGCATCTTGTCCAAGGTCCATTACAACTTCTGGGGTCATCATGGCTTCTGATCCTTACCGCATTGTCGCGGGATAAAACATTCGAGCTTTACAGCACTGGGTGCGGCGCAAGCGACGTTTATTAACTGTAAAAACTGGCGGCAATGGTTCCGATGACCAAGGTCCAACCATCCACTAAAACAAACAACATAATTTTGAATGGCAGCGAGATCAGCATGGGCGACAGCATCATCATCCCCATCGACATGAGCACGCTGGCAACCACTAAATCGATCACCAGAAACGGAATAAAAATCAAGAACCCAATCTGAAACGCGGTTTTGAGCTCGCTGGTAACAAACGCGGGCAACAACACCGTCAGCGGGATGTCATCTTCGGTCGCAAAACCTTCGGATTCAGCAAGGCTGGTAAACATCAGCAAATCGGCTTCTCTAACTTGGCTCAGCATGAAGACTCGAAACGGCGCGATGCCATCGGTCATCCCAGTTTCAAAATCCACTTCCTGGGCCATATAAGGCTTTAGGCCCGACTCGTAGGCCTTTTCAAAAACCGGCGACATGATGAACAGCGAGGTAAACAGCGCTAGTCCAATCAAAATCTGGTTTGAAGGGGTTTGCATGGTGCCCATGGCTTGCCGAAGAATGGCTAAGACAACGATGATTCGGGTAAACGATGTCATGGTCATGAGGATCGCTGGCAACATACTCAGCAACGTCATGATCAACAGGATCTGCAAACTGGTTGAATAGGTCTCGGCGCCCTCAGCACCCGGCTTCATGGTCAGAAGCGTCAAGGGCTGCTCTGCCGCACCGGCAAGGCTCGGCAGGAACAAAAAGAGCACAATCACCAAAAAGCTTTTCATGCTTGCGCCTCGGTTTTGTCTGTCTTCAAAAACCGTTTCAATAATGGATTCATCATCACGGGCTCATTCGCCGTATTCTCGAGGGGCTCATCAAACACCATGACCTGGCTCACGTTGCCCGGCGCAACGCCAACTAAGAGCTGCTTAGACCCAACCTGAACCAACACCAACCGCTCACGCTGACCCACAGAGATACCACCGAGCACTTTCATGTTGCCTGGTGTGCCGAGTCCCGCATCGCCAAACCGACGAAACAACATGGCCAGCACCAAGATGAGCGCAATCACAATCACCAAACCACCGAAAGACTGCAGCAGATAAGCCGGCGTAAAAACGCCTTCTTTTGCCACGTTTAAAGGCGTGCTCGCGTCTTCTGCCCAACCGAGTCGGGGTAGCATGGCTGCAAACCCTAATCCGGCGAACCGACGTGCTTTGCTGATGATTGCTTGCATTGCCATTTACTTAAGCCTCTGAACCCGTTCAGCCGGACTGACAATGTCCGTGAAGCGAATCCCAAATTGATCCCCCACCACGACCACTTCACCCTGGGCAATTAACGTGCCGTTAACCAGAACGTCGTGGGGCTCGCCGACCAAACGCTCGAGCTCAATCACAGAGCCTTGACCGAGACTGAGTAACTCTTTGATTGGCAAGGTCGTGCGACCAATTTCAAGGGTCAAGGTGACGGGCACATCGAGAATGGCATCCAAATTTGCTTCTCGGTTTGCGGACGCGGCCTGATCGGGCTGAACCTCCGGCAACTCGACGTTTTGTGGATTAGTTGGGTCATCTGACATGGCGCTTTCCTCTGGACGTAATAGGGGTTGGTTATTTCAAACCTGATTGGGTTATCTTGACGGCGTTATGCCCATCTGATGTGCCGAACTTACCGAGAAAGACGGTCTGGTCAGCCACTTTGACGGTCACGTTATCCGGCGACTTAATCGGCAGCACATCGCCCGGCACAAGATCCAAAATCTGACGGACCGTGAGCCGAAGCTCATCGAGTTCAGCCGTGACTAAAACAGGTGTTTCCCGCAGGTTGGCGCGTATTTTGGGTTGCCAAAACTCGTTCAGTTTTGGCGCTTGAACCTCGATATTCACATTGAGCTTGTCTTTAATGCTCTCGAACATCGCATACGGCATCACCACATGGCAGGTGCCAGCGTCTTCAACGAAATTGATTTGGAGGCTAATTTGAATGACCGGCTCGTTCGTGACCGGCAAGGTCAGGTATTCTGGGTTGTGTTCGATATCTTCGATCGCAGGCGTGAGCGCTGCGATGTCTTCGAACGAGATCGCCAGCTCCTTCAGGAGCAACTCGGAAACTTGCCGCGCTAACCGATCTTCGATGGCGGTAAATTGCTTCGCACGAGCCGTGGTTGGCGCCAGGCCCTTGCCGCCAAAATAACGGTCCACCAAGATGTACAGCAATTTGGCGTCCAGCACGAGCAACCAGTTCCCGGGCAAGGGTGCGAGGCTGCAAATGGCGATATTGCAGAGCGATGGCAGGCTCTGGATAAAATCCTGCTGACCCCGAGTTGATATGGGCTCGGCCACAACACTCGGCTCACTTCGAAACATTTTAGCGATGGCCTCGCTTGAGGCCGTGGTGAAGAGCTCACTCACCGTTTCCAAACGCGGCAGACTATCGAGGAGCCTTAAATCGCGATTTGCAAAGTTATAAACCCGGACATCGCCAGCGGCTTGATCCGAGCTATCCGCGCCCACATCACCACTTTCGACCCCTTTTATGAGCGCGTCTTTTTCTTCTTGGCTAAGTATATCGTCGTCTGACATCGTTACTGCACCACAAACCCAGTTAAAACCACCTGCTCGAGCTCCAATGGCTCAGCACCGCTTTGAAACAAATCACGAACCCGGCCTTCAATCGTCTCGATCAAAGCGCGCTTGCCCTCGGTGGTTCGAACCGTTGCAAAATCTAAGTCCTGCAACAGCATCAGCATTTCACCCTGAATCAGCGGCGCATTGTCTTTCATCAAAGCAGCCGACACCGTACTGCGGGTTTGCAGGTTTACCGTGATCTGCAGGTAGCGCATGCTGCCTTCGTATTCAAAATTGGCAACCACCGGCGGCATCTCAACATAGATATTCGCGCGGGTATCCGCTTGAACCTCCTGCGCGACCGGTGGGCTCACAGAGGTCAAATAAAACGCCGCACCACCAACGCCCAACAACAAGGCGCCTGCTACTGCTCCGATTAAGGCCATCTTATTCACTTCGTTCTCCTAGTTTGACAAGTCAAATCAGCGTGTCATTCCGTCATACTGACTTCAAGTGGCAATGACGATGATCTGTTGTAAACGCGCTTTCTCTGGCCAATACCTTTGGCAAGGGTTCCTGTCTCAACCCGCGCTTTCTCTTTTGCTACGGTTGGATTAATGCAACCGGCATGCCAATTAAATTAACGTTTAACTATCAATGGTTTATGGGCATAAAAGGCATTTTTTATCGTAACTCGCCATTTATATGACGGCTTTTTCGGCAGCGCGTCAAAGCGCTGACAAGCCAAACGGCATCAAGCCGCGCCAGTGGTCGCCAGTGGTCGCCGGTGGTCTAAGAAGTTGGCTTAAAAGACGCCCCAATGCGGCTTGTCGATTGCAAGCCCGGCGCCTGTGCAGATCCTTTTTATCATGAGCCCATGCGCCATTGAGGGTTTGCACGTATCGCCAGATTGAGTGCACCAAAGTGCAAGCATTTGGGGGGTATGGGAGGCTAGGATTCTGGGGCTTTTCGAGTTATTGGGTCAACGGTCGAGGGTTCGAGGGTTCGAGGGTTCGAGGGTTCGAGGGTTCGAGGGTTCGAGGGTTCGAGGGTTTAGATTCTTGGCAGGCCGTCATTTTCAACAGGCCCATTCACAGGTCCGCCCCTATTTATTCCGCGGACTAGCATCAAGTGGTAATCGATTCTGCACCGAACGCCAATGCGCTACGGCGCGATGTTGTGAATCAAAGCAATTCGGTCAACTCGGTCTAATCCATCCCAAACATCAACCCAATCGCACTACGCCCAGAGATCGAGCAATTGATCATTCGCTGGAATCAGGCGCTTGGCCTGTTCATCCATGATTGCGGTCTGATCGGCGCCGCCTGCAGCACGATTTAACCCCGCAGCCTCGTCCTGCTCAGCGTCTGATGCAGCTTGCTGACGGTGCTCGGATAAGGACTGATCCGACACAAAGGTTTGCTCAAGCTGTAAACCGTCGTCATCGAAACTCTTTTGCAACTTTTGAAGACTGGCTTCTAGTGCTTCCCGAACCGCTGGGTTTTTCGCAAAAAACATCAAGGTGGTCTGTTCTTCTTCTTGTTTCAAAACAATTTCAACGCTACCCAAATTGGCTGGGTTTAACTTTAACTCCACAAACCGTAACTGATCGCGCACCATGAACTTGGCTTGTTGCGCGAGCTCCTGCGCCCAGGCGGGTTGGGAAAAAGGCGTCACCAACTGTCCTTGCGCCGCGCCCCCGGAGACGCCAAATCCAGATGGCAGTTTAAATGCGCCGCCCAGGGCATTACTATCGATGAGGCTCGGCAGCACAGCCGCCAAAGCCCCTGGTCCGGGTTGTTGCCCCGGCCCGGTCAAGGCAGGCGTTGGGATCTGGACCATTTGGCTGTGGGTGTTCGCGCTTTTTGCGAACAGATCAGCAATTCCGTCCTGCCGGAGCCAGCCCAGATCAGCGTTGGTTTGTTTACCATCGCCTGTTAATCGGTTTGAAGCACCCCGTTCGCCCAGGGCAGCGCCTTGTGATCGCACGCGGCGATCAAGGTCTGCCAATCGGTCCTGCGAGACCACCGCTGCAGCGGTGATCGCGGCCGCCGATAACGGCGCCTTTGCCGCCTGATCGGCCAGCGCGGGCATTGTCATGGTTGCGTTCAGAGCGCTCGGACCTGACCGTAAGCCAAGGGCGTCGATGCCGGCGGCCGGCCGTTGCGCCGTCAAATTTTGCTGAGCATTGCCACTGCCTTTTAGATCAGCCGGGGTTGAACCCGCAACGAGGGACCTCAACAGATCCGCGCCCGTGGCATCACCAAGGCGGCCTTTTAACCCAGGTTGAAGACCCAAAATTTCAGCAACACCCGCGTCAGGATCCCCAACGGTCTGGGATGGCCCGCCCAACGTTTGCGCAACCATAACCGGGCTCGAAGGCCCTTGCGTCGTCTT
>Ga0209711_10001672_pt1 | contig 21124 bp, 24 predicted proteins | sample ArcticOcean_MG_C_7_FD_187441 | JGI IMG/M metagenome (GOLD analysis project Ga0209711, IMG submission 187441) | Marine microbial communities from western Arctic Ocean - ArcticOcean_MG_CB11_88 (SPAdes) (version 2) | ecosystem: Environmental > Aquatic > Marine > Oceanic | place: Arctic Ocean...
TAACATTCCATTATCTTCAAATTCTGCCACAATTCTAATACCACCAGTAGTATTTCTAAATACGGCTACAACAATACCTGGAAACTTATAACCCCTTGGTTTAAATACCTTATCTCCTATTTTAAATTTACTCATTTTCCTCTTTTTTCTTTTTGTCTAATTCTTCTAATACTGCTAACTGAGGTGATAATAATTCTTGACATATTTCACCACAATTACCACAAAGTAAAACTTCAATTGGCACCACTACATCTTGTGGTGTTCCAGTTATTAACTTAGATATTTTTCTAAATTTAGAACCATCAATGAATACATCGTATCCACAATGTGAACAAATTACTGGATTTGATTTACCTAAATCAATTTTTGGTTGTTGTGTTGGTTGTTCCGATGCTTTTTGTGGTTTATTACCACCAATTCCTACTATTTTTGCCATCTTAAATTAAATTTAATATTTCGATTAATGTTGCTGCAGTTGGTATTTCTTTATCAATTGCATTAAAGTGTTTATTTTGTCCATCGGATAATGTAATTATTACATTAGCGGTGTTATTAGGTGCATATTCATCTACCTTTTCATAAAGTAAAGTAAATAGTTCAGAAAAGTCAGTTGACCTACTGTCAATTATAGCTTGTCTTACTTTTGAATACTTGTTTCGTTTATCATCCGATGATTTTAAGATATCTAAAACTTTTATTTTATAATCATTTTCCAATAGATTTTTTGTATCTACTTTTAATTCACCCTTGATTGAGTTTAATTGACAAGTATTTATAATCTTTCTAATATCAGGATAGCCAGCATCTATAATTGGAACTAAATCTTTTGGTTGAAAAGATACGTTCTCGTTACCTAAAATCTTTGATATTTGAATTGCAACATCTTTTTTAGTTGGAGGTATGATTTGAAAAGTTTGACATCTACTCTGAATTGGTTCTATTACCTTTTCTACGTAATTACAAGTCAAGATAAATCTACAATGTTGTGAGAATGTTTCCATTAAGTTTCTCAAAATAGCTTGTGCATTCTGAGACATATAGTCAAACTCATCAAGGATAACAATTTTATATTTTTTAAATCCCATTGAAGAAGCAAAACCTTTCACTTTATTTCTTACAGTTTCCACATTATTTTCATCGGATGCATTAATTATCATATAATCACACTCAACCGATTTTACAATTAGTTTAGCAAGAGTGGTTTTGCCTGTTCCTGCTCTTCCATATAAAAGTAAATGTGGGATATCACCATTTTCTAAATAACCACTTACTTTTTCTTTTAAATGCTCATTACCTACATAATTTTCTAGTGTAGTTGGTCTGTACGACTCCACCCACAAAGAATTATCTACTTGTTCGTTATTTGTTTCTTCGAAAAATCCCATTTTATTTTTGTTTAACTAAGTTCATATTATAATTATTCACTTTTGGTTCTCGTTTAATACCATCTTTTAATATAAGTGGCTGTTTGAAATGTCTGGTATAAGAAATGTGATGATGTGGTCTACCGTCTTTATGTCTATTATTTGTAAACTTAACAATACTACCCCAATTTTCTTTTAATTCATCAAACTTTTTTTGTAAACCTGTGAATTTACTATTTTCTTCTTTATCTTCTCCAAATTCATAAATAGTAGTGGTATTACCACCCTTCATAGTTCCCGTTGTTTGTTTACCAGATAATATTGAATTAAAGTTTGCAGTACATAAATCACCAGTAGAAAGAACTCTAAGCGTTAAATCGGTATCTTCGTTGTATGTACCCCTCCATCGTTCTTCTAATCGCTTATCAAGTAATTCTGTGTTAATTAGGATACATGAGTAAGTTCGTGTGTTTCTAATAACTGCACCTCTACCAGTATCTATTCCTGGTACAAATGATGCATACTGACATGAAACCAATCCAAGGTTTTTAAACATATCACTATAATCTTCCATTACTCTAAATACAACACCATCTTTTACTCTTTTCTGTACATTTTCATTCCAACGATAAAACCCATCTATGTTATCATCAATAATCCAATGTTTTTTGTATCCATTATCTACTGAATGTTGCCATACAAAGTTTCTTACAGGAATACCTCCTTTTTTTCTCTCAGAAAAGTTTTCAGGTAATTTAATTACTTTGTTTTTATCTATTTTTGGATTTGAAATGTAATTATCATATTCTGATGGCTCTACACAAATATTAAAGTCTATTCCCATTTCTTCCAATGTATCAATAGTAAGAGTCTTTTCCCATCTACCCTTTGTGATTACATAAATCGGATATTTTGGTGATATTTTTTTAGTAAACTCATACTCATACTCTTTTAAAGGATGGTCATCTAATTCATAATGAATATAATTTAATATAGTTGGTTTATGGTCAAATGCATTAAAAAATGAATCCCTCTCTTGTTGATTATTTATTTTAACATCAAATACATACTTTTCATGTAACCAATCAGACCATTTAAACTCGGGCATATTAAAATAATCATCATCGATTAAGTCATTAAAATTAAGATAGGTATTATCTAATTCATATTTTAATGTATAGTCCCAAAAAGGACCTTTAATCACATTATTATTTAATATATCCTCTACTGATTCTTTACTACTTGTATGTATTTTCATACTTATTTAGATTTATAGTTATCTGACCAAGTTTTATATTCACCAGACTCAACCCTACAACTCATATGGTCAGCCCAATGAATAATATAAGGTAATTCTGTTTTTAATTCACCACCAGGGCCGTAGTTTATGAAGTACTTTTTAGTTGCCTCATTATATAACCCATCTGCCATTTTTATAGCCAACATTTCGTTTTGTGAATATTTAATACCATATTGATTAAGTAACCAAAGTGCTCTATCGGTTACATCCATATAGTATATATCTGGATTTAACTTAAATATCGAATTTTGGTTTTTTCTATGCCAATCAGATTCCTCTGGAACATAATGTGGACTTACCCCATCACCCAATTTACCCAAATCGTGATGTAATGCAGCAAAGAATAATTCTTCATCAGTGAAATTAACTAAGCCACCTTGGTCTGCAAATAACTTTTTAACACTAAATGAGTTTTTACAAACATTCATAACGTGGTCTATATAACCACCTGTATATGCAGAGTGGAAATGTAATTTACCACTAGCCGGTGCAATTGCAAGTTCAGTACCCAATTCATTTTCTGAATACATATGGATTAGTTTTTCTAATCTATCCCCACTAAATACTTTGTTTATAAAAGTTATAAACTTATCGTAATTAATCTGTAATTGTTCTGCTGTGTATTCTTTTACCATAATCTTCTTTTTAATTTGTTTTACAAATATACGAAATTATTCTTATATATCCTAATCTTTGTAGTGATAATTCCATTTAGGTGATTTTAACCTATAAAAGATATTTTGTGGTGATGTACCCAATTCAATTGATGCTGTTCTAGCATTTGGATATTCTACACCATCTCCTATAATAGGTTTACCCTTACCATACATAGAATTATTCTCACCATGCGTATCAGGTAATGCTGCTTTCAGATTAGCAATATGTTCTTCAGTTCTCACTCTACCTTTTAATGCCTGTGAAATCTTCTTCTTATGTTCATCTGATTTAGGTTTACCCATAACTGATTCTAATTGTTTAATCCGATTCTTTTCTTGTCTTAACGGATGATTCTCACCAGTAAAAACCTTTCTAACTTCTTCGTAAGTTGCTCCCCATTTAATACCTCTATGATTTGACATCATATGGTAGGTTGCTGCTCTACTGTAATTAGTTGGGGTTTCCATCCATAGTATCTTATGTAATATGAAGTGTTCTCTACCTGTTACTACAACTAAATTATCTTTATCATTACTACCACCCTCAGACTTTGGAATGATATGATGGATTTCAGTATATCCATCCACCATATCTCTTTCCTTTGCATTATGGATTAATTTTTCGTATAGTTTCGTATAATTCATATATTACCTTTAGTATAAGTATCAGTAATATATATTTTATTTGATTTCTACTAAGTAAAGTTAATTATTTTATTTCAACAAGATAATAGCGAGATACAAAATCCCCTTCGATAAATTGTAGAAATGCCAAACCATCCGATGAAAGTTTTAGTTCTGAACTAGAAGAACCTCTATTTGCCATAAGTATTTCTTTAAGGTACTTTGCAGAAAATGCAATTGGGGTTACATCACCTTCACACGTACAATCAACTGATATAGAAATTCTATTTGAGTTAATTGAAGAATATCCTAAGATTATTTCCCCTTTACCACCTTTACATTCAAATGTAAATGTATCAGCATCAGTTAATGCACCCTTAGATTTGATGAATTTATTTACAAACTCATTGTCTAGTGTAATCTCTACATTAAATGGAGGAAGTGTTTTTAAATCAGGTACTGCTGGTATAACCGATGGTGCTGCCAACATATACTGCATTTTAGTTCCTTTATCTGAAAACTTTAGTGCACCTGTTACTTCTTGTACATCAATAGTATCATCTAATACACTTAATAACCCTTTTAATTGAGATGTTGTGTATATTCCGAACTCACCTTCTGGAAAGTCTGTTCCTGTTACTGATACATCACCCAAAAGAGTTTTGTCATCTGAAATCATTCTAACTGAAAGGTTAGAGTTTTCGGATTTAATCATTACGGATTCTACCTCACCTCCGAGGTTATATCTACTTACGAATCCATTAAATTTTGTTTTTTCCATAATTTACTTTTAATATTTATTTTATTGTTTACTAATATACGAATAATTTCTTAATTATCCAAATTAAAATGAGAAAAATTTCTCTGCAGTTTTTGTTGAGGATAAAACTTCACCCCAACCTAGTGCATTGTAAAAATCTTCCAACTTCTTTAGAAGTTCTCTCTCGAAGATTTTATCGTAATCAATGTATGTATTGATTAATTCCATAATTTGAGGTGGGTCATTATAACCATTAAACCCCACTGCACCCAATCCATATGGATTTTGTTTTAGATATACCCATTTAATTTTATCACCACCCTTCAATGGTTCATATTGATTTTGAACTTTGAAATGAGTTATTAATTGATTATATGCAATTGATGCCTTAACATGAGCAGGAGTTCCACTTTGAAATTGGAACATTGCTGTTTGTTTTTTATTTTTAGGCATATATTTATTTAAGTTTTTTACTCCACCTGCTTTAGCAATCTTAAGCACAGACATACTAGATAGACTTTTCTTAAAGTCATATACTCTATCAGTAAGTTCTTCTTCAGTATCACCTCGTAAGATTTCAATAAGTACATTACTCATAAAATCTCTAAATGCCTGTGGATATGATGAACGTACTACATCCAACCCTTTTACATCTAATCTATCACATGGTACACCATTATCAGATATAATCCATTGTGCGTATCTTTTCTTTGCAATCCAAATACCAGACTTGGATACATATTCTTTCTTGATTTCAAATCTATGTTTGGTTTTATCTACATTGAATACTCTTTCTGCAAGAATATCATAGAAATCATTTAGATAATCCTGCATCTCACCTGCTATATTATCTACATAAACAGCAATATCAACTTGGTCTAAGTCTCTCCACTTAGGAAGTCTATGGTCTAGAAGTGGAACTGCTGAGAAGAAAACAGAATCAGTATCAATGTATATATTAGAGTCAGCATCAGCATCGCCCAATTCCTTATTGTACTTGATGTTAGCCATATCAGCAGTTGCTTTAATAACTGTCTGTCCCGTTGTGGTAACAGCTTCAGCGTTATCAATATCATAGAACCGAAAGGCAGGAAGACCAAGCACACCATATAAAGAGTTAAGTAAAATCTTCTGAACCAACTGACGGTTTTTATACCATTCGTACTTTGCAGTGTCTCCTTCTTTTCCATATTTCTTCATTTGATTTTTAAACTCGACTCTCTGAGAAAACCACAAGTCTAGTACATCAGGAATTAAACCAACTTTATCAGTACGATATAATACACCGTTTGATGCAACAGAAAATTTACTTTTTTCAAAAAATATTTTTAAATTATCTTGTGTGATAGTGTCACCATTAATTTCCCAAGTTTCTCTTTTATCTTTAACAAACTCTTGAGCATCCCAATTTTCAATTTTACCAACTTTAGTTTCTGGTGAAATATTAATAGTCATAATAATTGATGGATATAGAGAAGTTAAATCTAAATCATAAATCCATTCATGTTTACCAACAATTGGGGCCTTAACATATGCACCAATGAATTTACCACCACCTTCTTGTTTTAAAGCTTCCATCATCTCTCTCCTATCGGCAGGTTTATTTGGAGAAACGATATTTCTTCTTTTTAAATAAGTTAAAAGGGCACCTTCTAGATACTTTGATGAGTACACAAAATCCTCATAAGGAACATGACCGGCATGACAAATACCTCGAGCAGTATCAATAAATTGTAGTTTTTTATCAAACTCAACTACCAATTCAACATCCACTAAGTTATATTCAATAAATTTTTCAATATCTTCTTTAAAAAGAATATCCAAGTTACCATCATATTCAATCTTACCCCTTCCTAATTCTTTTTGAGCAACTGCATCCAATCTATAAGATGCAAGTTGTGTATATGTAAAGTTTTTGTAAAGTGATATATAATCTAAATAAGATACACCTGCCATAAAGTATCTCTTACGATATGGTGACCAAAAACATTCACCAATTGGTGATAATCTATTTGCAGTTTGTTCTCCTAATAATCGTTTAATTCTATTATACAACATTGGTGTATCAAAGTAATCAATATTCCAACCTGTAACAATTGTTGGATTTATCATTTCGTATAAATCCAAATATTTAAGTAACATCTCCTCTTCGGTTCTGAAAGGGATTACTATACATTTATCGGTTGTTTTTTCCAACATCTCACCATCTTTATCCATAACCAATACCCAATATTGATTGGTTGCTGAATCATGTAATGCAATAGAAGTAAGTTCATTTTCTGCTTGTTCTGGGTCAGGTAAACCACTTTCCATTTCACACTCAATATCATAAGTCAATGTGATATGACCTTCGGATGGTAAATCCGACTCAGTGTAAGTGTCTACTAATACTCTTGTAGTTTCTGCTACATCGGATTCGAATAAACCTGGGTCATCTTTATGGAATTTATATATCTTTGTTACCTTATCTCCATAAAGTGTTGTAAATTCACCTCTATCTGCTTTCTCATATGCATATCGTGTGTATGGAAAATTAAAGTAACCTCTCTTGTCATCCCATATATGAACAAGGTTTTTTTGTCTTTGGTAATATGCGTTTTGGTACATGCAGTATTTTTATTTATTACAAATATACGAAATTTTTACGAGTAATCAAAGAATTCTTTTGATTTTTTTTCAATTCGGATTAATCTATCATAATCTTCAATTCGTTTTTCTGAAATTGTGTGGTATTCACTTGATATCTCAAATCCTATATAGTTTCTACCTAATTTTTTTGCAGATAAAGCAGTTGTACCACTACCCATAAAACAATCTAATACTAAATCATCTTTATAAGTGAATATTTTAATTGCTTTTCTTGGTATATCTTCGGAAAATGTTGCAGTAGTTAATGGTCTTGAATCATTGAAATATTTCCATTCTGCAAATACCAATTCATAAAAATCATCTTTATCTTCTTGTGAATAAATCTTTTTGGGTTTACCATCAACTTCCTTTTCCTCATATTTCCATTGAGATTCACCTTTGTTTAGTTTTATATGAGATTCCTTGTATCCTAGAAGAACACATTCTTTTACATTACATACATGAGGTCCAGATGCAGACATCCAACTACCCCAAGCAGTAGATTTAGACCGATTCGAGGCTGGTTCATTTAAATCAACCATACCAAAGAAATTAAATCCAACTTTTTTCATTACTGCATAAAAATCGGCAGTAAAAAAGACTCTACCACCCCTTTCTTGGAAGTTTGTTTCATATGGAATATTAATTGCTATTCTTCCATCTGGTTTAAGTGTTCTATAACATTCTTTTAACCAAGTTTCAACCCATTGAAAAAAACCATCATATGACATCGTGTCATCCCAATCAGAATAATTGATACCAACGTTATATGGTGGTGATGTTACGATAAGGTCAACAAAATTATCTGGTGTCTTTGCAAACATCTCTAGGATGTCTCCATTATATAACTTATTTATTTCCATTTAAAAAACTTTTTTACATTTTCGTTATGACTTATTCTTTTTTTAGATACTTCATAGTATTCCTCTGATATTTCACTTCCAATAAAATTTCTATTCATTTGTGATGCAACTTTTGCAGTTGTACCACTTCCCATAAATGGGTCATATACCAAATCATTAGATTGAGTAAACAGATTGATAAAAAATTCTGGTAATTTTTCTGGAAATACTGCAGAATGAGATTTATTACCGGCCTCGGATGCCATGTGAAGAACATTATTAGGTAAAACTAAGTCTTTATCTACCCAATTTGCTCGTTTAACACCAAACCCACTTCCAACTGATGATTCTTGTCTTTCTTGGTCATATTTAGTTGGATTTTCGAGTCTTGTTTTTGCCCAATCACCAATAGGTATTTTAACTTGGTCTTGGTACATATTAAATTTTTTCTCTTTGGTAAAATGTAGTAATCTCTCCCAACCATCTCTTAAACGATTTGGCCAATAGCCAGGAAATGAATTTTTCTTATGCCACATATATTCCTCTGTCCATAACCAACCTTGTTTTCTTAGTTCAATAATAAGTTCTAATACATATGTATGTCTTTCTCCATCTACTACATTCTCCTTTATGTTTAGTATAAATGAACCACTTGGACTCAGAACTCTTTTTAGTTCACTAGAGATACCTAAAAACCACTTAGCATACTCATCTGGGTGAATACCTCCATAAGTTGATTTTCGTCTATCTGCATATGGTGGTGAAGTAACTATCAAGTCAATGGAATTATCTTCCATCCTTTTCATAGTTTCTAAACAACCTTCATTATATATTGTGTTTATATCCATTAAAAGAAAGTATGGTCAACAATTTTGCTTTCGGCAAGTTTAGTATATTCTTCACTAACTTCACTACCAATCACATTTCTATTATGCTTTCTACCAACTCTATAAGTTGTACCACTTCCCATAAATGGGTCATATACTACATCACCTTCTTTACTACAAGATAGTATTACATTTTGTACCATTTTTTCTGCAAAAGGTGCAGGATGGTTTGGTTCTTGACTTCTTGGTATTGACCAAATGTTCTTTTTGAAAAGTGCATTGTTTCTGTCAAAATAAGGGACTGATTCTTTATTCTTTTTAATCCAAAATATCCATTCAGTAAATGGTAAGAAGTAAGCCTTGTCTATTTTAGGTGTTCCACACTTATCCCAAACAATTATTTGTTTAAGTGGGAATTCATACACAAAACTAGGATGAATTGTAAGATGATTAGACATTATGTCTATATGGTTATAAAATATAGAACCATGTGGCTTTAAAACCCTTTGACATTCAGAAATTACTTTTTTCTGCCAATCTATATATTCATGTTGTGGTAAATTATCATCGTATGTAGAATATTCGATTGTTCTGATAAAACTGTCTTTTGTTTTAGTCTTATTTTTAATCCAATGATTTTTATTATAGGGAGGTGAAGTGACAACGAGGTCAACTGATTCATCCTCCATATTAGATAGAGTAATCAGACAATCTTCATTGTAAATTTTATTTAATTCCATATGTAACCTATTTACTCTAAAAAAGAGTTTTTTTTATTCTACTATAATACTATCAAATGCTTTATGGTAAGCATCAATTCTTCTAATTTTTGGAGTACTTCCCATAATTTTAGAAGCAGCCTCCATTACCTCAACTCTTAAACCATAAGAGTGTGATTCCATTAGTATTTCCTCAATTTCTTGTTCTTCAGTCATATTAATCATTATTTATAAACTACCAGACCAAAACTCGTTCAGATGTGCCCAAGTTTGATTTTTTACAATTCTGAGTATGTTTGCAGAAGAACATTTATTGTTTCGAGCAATTACTCTTACATTTCTATGTCCCATTTTCCACAATCTTCGTATTTGTAAAACTTGTTCATCAGATAATTTTGCTGATGGGTGTGTCTGTCCTCTTCTTACTGGCATTCTTTATAAAACTTCGTTTAACGCGTTGTTATATGCTAACTCCGATTGAGCACCTTGTAATCTTTGAACTTCCGTTCCGTTCTTTTCAATTATCACTACTGGAATTGAACGAACATTATACTTGGTTGCTTCATTTTGGTGTTCATCTACGTTAATATACGAAAATTTTACTGAATTTCCAAATGATTCTTCTAATTTTTTAAAAGTTGGTTTTAACATCCTACAAGGACCACACCAATCTGCTTCAAATTTTTTAATTTCTATCATAACTTTATTGTTTAATTTTTAATTTATTATCCTTCACATGCTACACATGCCAAATCATTAATACTCATCTTTTTTCTAGCGAATGCCTGTGCTGAGTTCATTGAGTGTTGGTAATATAGAGTTTTTACTCCTAACTTCCATGCATCAATCAATAACTTATTAATAACCTTAGTTGGCATATCAGGAGAAACCATTATATTTAATGATTGTGATTGGTCAATATAATCTTGTCTGATTGCTGCTTGATTAATAATAGATGCTTGGTTGATTTCTGAAAATGTTCTAAATACATCCTTTTGTTCATCAGTTAAAAAATCTAAATGTTGAACTGAACCATCTGCTTTCTTAATACTATTCCAAGTTGTCTTAGTATCTTTACCTAATTCAATTAATAATTTTTTAAGGATTGGGTTCATAATAGTTACTTTCATTTTAGCTACATCCTTCACATAACAATTTGACCAGATTGGTTCGATTGATTGTGAAACTTGTCCTAATATAAATGCCGATGATGTTGTTGGTGCTACTGCATTTAAAGTAACGTTTCGTCTACCATACCCTTTTAGATATTCAGGTTCACCATATTTTTTAGCCATCTCTTCGGATGCTTTGTATGATTTTTCTTTAATAGATTTAAATACTTCAACATTTAATTTAGCACTATCTTTAGTATCGAATGCCAATCCCTTTGATTGTAAAAGTGAGTGCCATCCCAAAACACCTAAACCTAGTGCTCTTTGTCTCTTAGCGAAGTTGTAAGCCTTTTCCATATACATAAATGCACGTTTACCTTCAATAGTACCGTTGTCTCTATATGCTTCAATTTTAGAAAGAAAATCAGTTACAACTGCATCTAAGAAATAAGTTAAAGTTTCAACTGCATCAGTATCTTCCCACTCATCATAATGTAATACGTTCATCGAAGAAAGTACACATACAAATGATTCCTCTTCTGAATTATGTAGAGCAATTTCTGAACATAGATTTGAGTTATTTATTGTAGCTCCCTTATCTTTATAAACATCAACAGTGTTTTTGTTCATAGTATCATGGAACATAATATAAGGATACCCAATCTCACCCCTTCTTTGAATTACCTTTGCCCAAGCAGCTCTTTTCTTTTTATCACCAGAAATCATAGATTCCATAAACTCATCAGTTACAGTTACAGCGTGAGTTAAGTCTTGAATTGATGCTCCTTCAGTTCCAATTTCTAAGAACTCCATAATGTCTGGATGTTCAATTGGTAAGTATGGTGAAAATCTACCTCTTCGAGTTGAACCTTGTGAAATGTTATCCACTACACTTTGAAATAAGTTCATAAAGTGAACAGCACCTGGTGCCTTACCATTATCAGTAATATCTGCTCCTCTACCTCTTAGATTTCCAAAGTAACCAGAAGTACCACCACCCATTTTACTCATTTCACCAACTTCAGCTTGTGTAAACAAAATTGATTCAATATTATCTGCGATATGTGACCCAAAACAACTAACAGGTAAACCCCTATCTTTACCAAAGTTTGCCCATACTGGCGATGATAAGGAATACCATCCCTTACTCATATAACCATAAAATTTATCAGAAAATCCATCGATTCCTAATATCTTTTCAGCATGGTCTGCTATTATTTTAATTCTTTGTAAGGGTTCTTCGCCTTCACTTAGGTATCCTCTTCTAAGAAAAGTAATGGATTCTTCGTTTATCCACTCAAAGGGTTGTCTATCGTTCATAATTTTATGTCTGTAACTAGGTTTTTAAAATAAGTCATCTTCTGTGATTGACTTTTGTTTTTTACTATAATTTATACTTCTTTTATTAAAGAAATCAGTATGCTTTGTTGTTAGAATTTCATCATTAAACCACTCAGTAGTTTCTAATACCTTCTCATTTACAACAAATACACTATCGATTCCAATAGCGTTTAAAGATTCGTTAAATCTATGTTTAATGAATTCTAAAGTTTGTTCTTTAGTAAGGAAATCTAAATCACCTTCTTCAAAAATCCATTCAACAATATCTGCTTCAGCATCGTATGCATCTAATGTTGCATCAACTAAATCTTCTTTTAATTCATCAGTCCACCAAGATGGATTTTCTTTTTTGATTGTATTTACTAAATCAAATCCGAATTCTGCATGTATCTTTTCTTCTTTTGAGGTTGCCTCAACTGCATTACTAGTACCTTTCAAAACATTTTTATATTTGTTGAAAGACATAATAACTAAAAATTGTGAGAACAACGATACGTTCTCAATGAACATAGAGAATAAAACAACTGATTCGAAGTAATCTTTATTTTCAATAGACCTACTTGCGTTAATTGTTTTATCTAAATATTTTATTCTTTTTCTAATACCTGGAACTTCCATTAGATTTTCAAACTCTGAGTTTAAACCCAATACTTGGATTAGGTTAGAATATGCATCAGCGTGTCTAACTTCCGATTCAGCGAAAGTTGCACCAACTGCTCCAATCTCAGGCTTTGGCATTTTTTTGTAGATATCTCCCCAAAATGATTTAACAGCTATTTCAATTTGTGAAATTGCCAACATTGCTCTTGTAACTGAAGTTCTTTCTTTATCACTTAAATGTACTTTGAAATCTTGTACATCTGAAATAAAGTTAAATTCAGTATGAACCCAATATGAGTGTCTGATAGCATCAACGTATTCTACTAACTGAGGATATTCGTAAGGTTTAAGATTTACTCTTTTCTTAAATATATTTGGTTGGTTCTTTGAACGATAGATAATATATTCTTTTGCTACATCATTTAAACCACTATCCATTAGTTTATTTTCCACAATATCGTGAATTTCATCTACATGAGGGATATTTTCTGAATTTGCATAAAGTGTAATCTCACTACTTCGTGTAATCTTTTCAACCATTTCTTCATCTATCTTATCGATGCCTTCCATAGCTTTCAAAATAGCACTTTTCATTTTACTTAATTCAAATGTAACCTTTTCACCGTTTCTTTTAATTACGAATTTAACGTTTTCCGTTGTAGTATCTACAAAGTTGCTCATAGTTCTTCTTCTTTAATAAATGTTCCGTCTATTGTTTTACCTTTTCTATCTTTGATTTCATTCCAAGCTGATTCCAAACATTCGGTAGGTTCTAAACCCAATTGTTTACTTAAAATTATAACTGTAACAAGGATATCTCCAATTCCATCGATTACCTCATCTGTCTTTTTGTGTTTTAAAATTGCCCCTGCCGTTTCTCCCAACTCTTCCATAACTTTCATAGTTTGTTGAGGTACATTTTCAGAAACAAGTATTCCCTTATCATCAGCCCATTGGGTGATGTTATCAATCAATTCATCAAATGTCATATTATCGTATTTTCTAACTTATAGGTTCCTAAAAGTTCTTCACCTTTTTTAATTTTTTTAATTGCTACTCTTTTATGAGTATCAAAGTTTGCATTCTCTTCACCAGTGTTAGTGTAAGCTAATGGATTTGCTAAGTTCCAGTAACAGTCTTTGAATAATCTAAACCATATAACTGGATACTCAGCTTTATTTTCGTAACTCTTTTTAATCATCATTTTAACATAGTCTGGTAACTCATTATATTCATCTTTGGTAATAGTATAAACTCTACTATCACCACCCCATAAATAAAAAATAGGTTCTCCAATTTCTATATCTCTCAAAGCGAATGTACCAATCCCATGTATGGGAGATGGTGCCAAATCGGTTCTAATATGATTTTTGAGATACTCAATAACTTCCATTATCTAATTACTTATTTTCTTCTACAGATGCTTTTCTATAATCAGTTACCAATTTTTTGATTTCACCAATAGCCTTTCTTGCTCTTGATTTACCAGTTTTAGTAGGTGCGTTGTGATTCTCATCAAACTGAGAAAATAATTCTGTAATTTCTTCGAAAATTTCTTGCGAATTTGCCATAATCTTTATTTTTATAAATTAATTAAATTAAAAAACCGAACACCTTCGTGTTGTTCGGTGTGTATAACTATTGTATATATCAGAAAAAATTAACTTTCTATCTACATTTTCAATAGTTTTTCATTTTTGATATTTTTTACAATACCGTTTATAGAGTTTACTAATTTTGATAGTATTAACCGAAATTCTCTACATATTTTTTATGGAGTAACTTTTTTTCCATCTGCTCTCCATCAGCAGATTCTTTTTGTGTCATAATTCCATCGGAAGAATTACCATCATACACTTCAATGAAACCAGTATTCGTATCCATTTTAGATGGAAACGTAATTCCATCAGGTCCGAATCTATTCTTCATAATATGAAACCTAGCAGTATTGTTTAACTTATCTTTAGCTTTTCTACTGATACTCATAATGAAATCAGCGTTCATAACCTTAGCGTAAGAATCTGCAATCTTATCAGCTTCAATAACTTCGGAATCGATAGCTGAACGATTAGTTTGAGATGCTGTCCAAATTGGAATTCCCAACTCACCACTAATACCTCTTAACTCAATATAAACACCACCCTGCTCACCATAAGTTGAATCGGATTTATTTGTATGAGATAATAACAAATCAGCGTAATCACATATAATCAAATCAGGCTTTGTTCCAGCTGCTGTCATCTTTTCAATATGTGCTTCAATTTTCTTTGGGGATATTCCCTTTGGTGGATAATACTTAATTAAAAGTTTACCTTTTAATCTCGATATCTTATCCAATACAATTTCCTTCTTTTCTTTCACATCGGTAGATGGAATTTGAGTAAAAACAGTATCGTAACGTTGTCCAACATAATGTTCTGAAAGTTCTAAGGAATAATGTACTACATTAAGTCCAGCTTTTACAGCGGCTGCTCCCAATGCACATAATACCCAAGTCTTTCCAACACCAGAAGGTGCAACTGCTACTCCTAATTCACCTGGTCCTAATCCACCATCCATAACATCATCGATACAACTCCATCCAGTAGAAACTGAGTTTCTATTAATTTCAGTTGTTCGTTCTTCAAAATCTAATAAGTAATCATGCCCCATATCTGAATCAATACCAACCTTCATTGCCTTATCTACTAAGTCTTTGATTTTATCATAAGAACCAGCTTTTAATAAATCAACAGATTGTACGATTGCTTCTTTAAGGTTTTGATTAATACAAAAGTTTGAAAATTCTTTCTTTACATAATCTAAATCACAATCTCCAATTTTGGTAAAAACAAATTTAAGTTGTTCTACTATACTCTTTTGAAAACCTCTATCTTCTAATTTAGAAATTTCTGATTTAAATACATCAAGAGTAGGTGGTTTTTTGAATTCATCATAATAACTTATAACTTCATCAACAATCCACTTATTAGCTTCAGCTTCAAAAAACTTCGGATGTATAATTTCACTAAGAGTATCCAATAACCGAACATCAGCAATTAAAGTTGATATAACCTTAGTTTGGAATGATTGTCCGTATTTGGCAAGTGTATCAGTATTCTGCATCTATAACTTATTTGATTTCAAATATACGAAAAAGAATTGGATAAACCAAATTTATTTCGTAATAATGTTGTGAAAGGTTGAATGTAACCAATCGTTAATGTCTCTCCAATTTTGAAGTACTTTATATTTCTGTCCTACTCTAAGGAAATCCAACTTTTTAAATTCAGTATCATCTACATTGAATCTATCTAATATTTGTAACTTTTGATTTGTTGGAATATGTGGATTATCTAATTCCATTAACCTCTTATTCATAAGGAGTTGGTCTTTTGCTTTTAAGATATCATCATACATTTTGATTTTACCTTGCTTCTCCTCACACATTTTAAAGAATTCCTCATGTGTTATAGTTCTATCTTCCGATAGTTCAGGAAACCTCTTTAAAAGGGTTTTAATACCACATCCTCTGATGCCTGGTATGTTATCTGATTTATCACCATCTAATGTTCTATACAAAAGAAGATTTTCAGGCCATATTCCAAATTCATCAAAAACAACCTGTCTATTATACATTTTCTTTTTAGTTGGTGAAAAAACACTAACTTTATCAGAAACTAATTGAAGAAAATCCTTATCAGTTGAAACAATTACAACCTCACCATCTAAATCATGTTGAGTATGTTTAGTAATATATGCAATTGTATCATCTGCTTCGATACCATCGTAAATCATCGTTTGTACTGGGAGTGAATCCAACATATCGTTTAACCAAACAAATTGTTGTTTCATAGAAAGTCTTTCTTGCTCCTCATCCATCATACCTTGATACTGACGGTTAACTCTAAATCGGTTCTTTTCTCTACCAGCTTTATATCCTTCGTGGATTTTCTTTCGTGATTGTGAACCATTTTTACCATCAAAGGTAACGATACATCGGGTTGGATTGAATTCTCTGATTTGATATCCAATTGATTTAAGTGAACCAATCACCCCACCCGTATGGTCACCATCCTCATTCATTGTGGGGTTGGTTGTCCAGCTACGGATAAAGGTGTTTAATCCATCAATAATCATAACCCTACTATTCCTTTCACGAAGATGATTAGTCTTATGTTCCTCTTTCACTTCGTTGAGGATATTTTTGTAGAGTCCTTTCATTATGTTGTTGTTGTTGAATAACCATTAATCAATCCAGTTTCTCCAGAAAGATACTTTTCAATTGCTTCCAATCTATCATCTGCATCTATTAACATCTGAAGAGCTTCTTCAGCGTTTGAATAGAAATCTTTTGTAGAGTGGTCACCAATTCCAGCAGGATGGTTTTCCAACAAGTCCAACGTAAGGAGTGCCTTCGCTTTATCAGCTTCCGCTGATGTGCGTAACATATTTGCTAATTTGCTCATAACTTTTTATTTAATTTAATCTACTACTTCTGCACCGGCGGTATCTAGCTCATGTGCTTCTATATCTGTAGAATCTGATTTATATTGTAAGATAGTTTCATCACAAATCTTTTTATAGATTTGTTCTCTTAACTCAACCTTAGTTCCCATCATCTCAATAAAGTCTTTGGATTGGAATTTTATTTCCTCTCCAGTATCCGTATCAACATAAGTGTACCAAGCTCCAGCTTGCTTTAACAATTTATTTTCCTTCATTACACCTAACCAAGAACCATAATTGTCAATTCCTCTATCAAAGAATATTTCAAAATCTGCAGACCTCAATGGGGGCCCCATTCGGTTTTTGATAACCTGACAACGTACTTTCATACCAATTGTCTTATCAGTACCGTTCACCTTTTGTTTGATTTGTCCCATATTCTTCAAACGAAGTCTAACCGATGCATGGAATGCAAGAGCTTTTCCTCCAGAAGTAGTCCAAGGGTCACCAAACATAGCATTCATCTTTTGTCTTAATTGATTAGTGAATACTAAGGTTATTTTTTGCCTACCAATTAGATTGGTAATCTTTCTCATCGCCTTTGAGATAATAATAGCTTTATCAGTAGCGTATCCATCCTTATCATAATCAGCTGCTAACTCTTTTTTAGTTGAAGCGGCTGCAACGGAATCTACTACGATTGTTACTAACTTATCTTTATTTGTGGTTCTTACTTTTTCAATGATTGTTTCAGTAAATTCGAAAATTTGTTCAACAGAATCAGCTGATACATAAAGTAGCTTTGCTACATCTACACCAATTGCTTCTAAAAATTCTCTACTTACCGCAGTTTCAGTATCTATTAGAACCGCAACACCACCTTGCCTTTGTGTTTCAGCAAGGAGGTGAGCAGATACTAATGATTTTCCACTTTGTTCTAAACCAGTTACTTCAGCAATCCTTCCAATTGGAAGTCCACCATAAGGGCGATTCGAAATAGCAACATCTAGCATAGCACATCCGGTTGATACCCATCCAGCTACATTTGTAGGTGCATCATCTTCTCCTAAAAAGAAGGCAACCTTTTGGTCTTTACTATATTTGTTTAACTCAACAGCTAATTCAGCTGCTAAATCTATTTCTTTCTTTGCCATATACTATATATTATCCGTTAAATAAATCATCAAATGCAGATGCAACATCATCCATTTTCTTTTTATCTTCAGTACTTACAGCTGCTGCTACTGGAGCAGGTGCTGCTTGAGGTGAAGGTGTTGCTGGAGTTGAAAGTGTTTTTTGAGATACACTCTCATCAGCTCCATCTTCAGTTGGGTTTAACCAACCTTCTAATACTGATTTCAACTCATCGTAAGATAATTCTGAATATATATCAGTAATATTAGTTTGAGTTTCAATAAAGTTTTGATTTGCTTCTGCATCTTTTCCTAACGGTGTTGTGTTAGGTTTAACACGAATAGTAGTAACAGGATAAGAAGTTCCTGCATCTTCTGCTGATGTATATTCAATAGTAATATCTCTCCCATTCGCAGGGTCAGTAATATCACCATAATCAGGATCAGCAATGTAACCTAAGATTTCTTGGTAGACAGTTTTTCCAAATCCCCAGAACTTAACTCCTTCTGATTCCTCTCCTCTTACAAGTACAGGTACAAAAGTTCTTAATTTTGGTTCCATTTTCTTAGCTGCTTTCCAATCTTCCTTATCACCCATTCTTTTCAACTTTTCAGCAAACTCAACGATAGGGTCTGGTCTTCCAAAAGAAGAAGGAGACAAATACGTTTTGTTGTTGATGTTGTAATGGAAAAATAATTCAATAAAAGGATTCTCAGGAGAAAACTTATAAGGAACTACTCTCACTTGGTGTTTACCAGGTGTTGGTTTCCATAGATTAGATGTTCTGTTTGAAGTGTTTTGTAGTTTGTTCAGTCTACCTCTGATTGCGCTTAAATCTAGTGCCATTTTGTTTAAATTTTAAAGGTTTATTTATTTAATGGTTTTATTTTAGTGTCTTTCCTACACCTTATATAAATATCAAAAAACCTAGTTTTAAGAAGGTCTCTATCCATTTGTTATACAAATATACGAAATAAAATTGATACTACCAAATTTATTTTCACTTTTTTTTAATTGAATAATATTTCGGGTAGTTCTCTTCATTTGTTTTACAAATATACGAAAAGAAATTGGTAAATCCTAATTTGTTTTGGTATTTTTTCCAAATTCCTTTACCCAACTTATAAACTCTGTGTGGGGGAAGTGTTGTTTAGTATCAAATATTAAATTCTTAACCATATGTTTGTAAATTTGCTCGGATGAGTTTTCAAAATTATGTGTGTGTAAGGATTTATCTATCACCTCTTTACTTATTAAATCATTACCTGCTATTATCCAATTGAATACACTCCAACTAGCAGAACCATTATAATATGGAAAATCATATGCATTTGGAACTCTATATTGACATATCTCTAAAATCTTTTCTATCAAAGGGTCTTTTTTCAAATCTTTGGTTACATACTTCCAAAATGGGGTATCATCCCTTTTTGTAATATAGTGCATCTGAATCAGAGCTCTGAATTCGTCTAACATCATATTAAAGTGTTCGTTGTTAGCTTTGATATTAGCTTCTCTCATCATATCCTCTTTGTAAGGTGATAAGTGATGTTGTGTTAATTGTACTAACTGAATAATGGATGAATGTATTGATGTTGCTTCTAATGGTTCTAAGAAGGAAGATGATAATCCTATTGAAAGTACATTCTTTTTCCAAACTTCTTTCAATCTTCCACTATCGAACTTAATGGTTCTAAGAGGTGTTATCTTTCTGCCAGTAACTTCTTGTAGTTCTTTTAGAGCTTGTTCTTCCGAAACAAACTTATCAGAATAACAATAACCACAACCATATCTTTCTTGTGTTGGTATTTGCCACATCCAACCATTAGGCATTGCCCATGCAGTTGTTGCTGGTGATATTTCTTCACCTTCTTCAAATGGATGTGAATAAACTAATGCTGAATTAACTGGTAGGTATTCTGAATATGAAATCCATTCAGAGCCAACTGCTTTACTTAATACTCTATTGAATCCAGTACAATCAATCCAAAAATCTGATTCTATTTCAGTTCCATCAGAAAGTATTACTTTATCTAATTCACCATTTTTTGAATTTAACGTAGTATCGGTTATTGTACCTTTTTGTAATTTGATTCCATTTTCCAATGCAATCTTCTTAAACCACTCACCTACTTTATGTGCATCAAAATGATATGCATATCCAGGTTCAACACTATCACTATCTGCTTTTTTCAAAAATGCCGATAGATTTCTTTCCCAAAGATATTTGTTAGCAGTAGAATCAGCAGCTTTACCATACTTAGAACATATAGCAAAGTCTCTATCTAATGGCCATTGTGAAGTTTGTGTTCCTGATAGAGATTCAAAAAACCTATCTCCTTTACCATTCCAATCAATACAATCGATTCCTAATTTAAATGTAGTATTACACTTTTGAAAAAACTCTTGTTCAGTAAACCCCTCTAATTCAGTTAATGTTGATAAAAGTATTTTTTGTAGTACACCAGTAGAACCTTCACCTGCTCCAATTATTGGAATATCATCACTCTCTATAAGAGTAATATCGTAAACTGGTAAATCTCTGTGTAAATTTTGTTTGGCTAGGAATAATGCTGATAACCAACCAGCTGTTCCTCCACCCGCTATAACTATTTTCATTTATAAACTATTTATTATGTAACTTTTTAATTCTTCTTTCTTTTCTTCCCAAAGGGATTCACTAATAATTTGTGGTATTGGGTCCGTTGAACCTGTATATGATGATGTGAAATAAGATGATGATATAAAACCATCTCTTATACCTTTATATTTAGGTACACTTTCAGATA
>Ga0209711_10001673_pt1 | contig 21120 bp, 10 predicted proteins | sample ArcticOcean_MG_C_7_FD_187441 | JGI IMG/M metagenome (GOLD analysis project Ga0209711, IMG submission 187441) | Marine microbial communities from western Arctic Ocean - ArcticOcean_MG_CB11_88 (SPAdes) (version 2) | ecosystem: Environmental > Aquatic > Marine > Oceanic | place: Arctic Ocean...
ATGAGTTATGAAGAGGTCAATAAGTTATTAGAAAGATTAGATAAAGACAATGGTTTTTGGAGTAGAACTCAAGCAGAGTTAGATGCTATGGCTGCCGAAATAAAAACCGCTACAGGTTTATAAAAAATGTTTTTTAGTTTTTTTTGAATGTTGTTCACTTGACTGTGAATTAATTTAGTTTATTTTTGCACTCCAAAACAATCGGGATAAATTTTATCCCGGTTGTTTTCATTAAATTATAATATGTTTAGAAAGTTTATATCATTACTTCTTCTTGTTTTCTTTGTTACATGCTCTAAAGATTCTGATAACCTCGTAGAAGACGATTTAGTTGAGAATTCATTAACTGATTCTTCATCTGAAAATGGTGATGAAACTGATTCTTCATCTGAAACTGGTAATGAAACTGATTCTTCATCTGAAGCTGGTAATAAAACTAATTTTAATAGAGAATCAATGCTTACTTTTTGGGCTGACTCATTAATTATTCCATCTCAGATAAAATTTGAAAAAGAAATGCAAATTCTAGATGAATCAATTATAGAGTTTGCTAAAACTACAAACAAAGAGTCTCTAAATTCAGTTCGTTTAAATTGGCTAAAGGCATACAAAGCTTGGCAACACATTGAAATGTTTAACATTGGAAAAGCTGAGGAAATATATTATCCATTTAGAATGAATATTTATCCTGTCAATATTGCCAGGGTTGAGAATAACGTTTCGAAACGTATTGAAAACATAGAAAATCCCAATGATCACAGTTGCCAGGGATTTCCTGCTCTAGATTACCTACTTTTTGGATTGAATTCTGACCAGGAAGAGCTATTAAAAAAATATACTACTGTAGATCCCTCAAATGACAATAATAATTACATGAATTACCTGCTAATTGTTTCTAATAAAATGTTAGAGCTTACTAATACCGTAGTAATTGATTGGCAAACTTACAGAAATACTTTTATTGCGTCCACAGAAAACACCATGACTTCTAGTATTAATAAATTTACTAATGACTTTATTTATTATTATGAAAAAGGTTTTAGAGCAAATAAAATTGGTATTCCTGCAGGAGTCTTTTCTGGAGGTGTCCTGCCAGATCGTGCAGAGGCATACTACAAAAAGAATGTTTCCAAAGAGTTATCACTAGAGGCACTTAAGGCCATTACAAACTTTTTTATTGGAAAACCTTTTGGTGACAATAATTCTGAAACTGGAATTAGTTTCAAGCACTACATTGAATTTTTTGAAACTAAAAAAGATGGAATATCTTTAGCAGAATTGATATTAAAGCAATTTGACTTATCTAAAGAAAGTATAAACAAACTTAATGACGACTTTACTATTCAATTAGATAATAATAAAATGGATATGTTGATCACATATGATATTATTCAAAAAGCCGTTGTTCTTATGAAAGTTGATATGCTTCAGGCAATAAATATAAATGTAGATTATCAAGATGCTGATGGTGACTAATTAGCTTTTTGTTTCTAATTTAGATTTAAATCTTTCTTTTAAATAAATATTAGAGATTATCAAACACTATTTCAGAAACAACTTTGCAGATCCAGCTCCTTTAGCGGTTATTAGAATTTTATTTGGAATTCTAATGTTAATTAGTGTTGTTAGGTTCTGGATTAATGGTTGGATAAAATCTCTATATATTGAGCCTAAATTTCACTTTACTTATTACGGATTCTCATGGATAAAAGATTTAGGAGATTTCACCTACATACTTTTTGTAATATGCGGATTATCTTCACTTTTTATTGCTTTAGGTTATAAATATAGAATATCTATAATCATCTTTTTTTTGTCATTTTCTTATATAGAATTAATTGACAAAACAACTTATTTAAATCATTATTACTTTATTAGTTGCCTGAGCTTTTTAATGTGTTTTTTACCATTAAACTCGACCTATTCCCTGGATAATTATCTTGGCAATAAATCTCCGACTAAAGTGCCAAAATGGACAATCGATAGCATTAAGTTTTTCGTGTGTATAATTTATTTTTATGCCGGTCTTGCTAAAATAAATTCAGATTGGTTATTTAAGGCAATGCCACTATCAATATGGTTGCCATCAAAATATGACTTGCCAATAATTGGAAACAGTCTTATGCAACAAGAGTGGGTCCATTATCTTATGAGTTGGGGGGGAATGTTTTATGATTTATTAATTCCATTTTTACTTCTTAATAAAAAAACTAGGTCTTATGCCTTTGTCCTGGTGGTATTTTTTCATGTATTCACTAGAGTTCTTTTTCCAATTGGAATGTTTCCATATATTATGATTATAATTTCTTTAATCTTTTTTGATAATAAGACACATCATAAAATCCTGTCTTACGTTAAAATAATTACAGATTATTTTAGAAAAGTATTGTCATTACCCCTCCCCCTTAATTTAATATTAAAAGAAAAAAAGCTTTCTTCAAATAATTACAGCTTATTTATAGTTTTATTATTCTTTTTGTTTCAATTGCTGCTTCCTTTGAGGTCTTTTTTATATCCAGGTGAATTGTTTTGGAAAGAACAAGGATATCGATTCTCATGGAGGGTTATGTTAATTGAAAAAATGGGGTACACTGTTTTTAAAATAAAGAATTCAGTAACTGGAAGTTATTTTTATGTTGACAATCAAGACTTCCTAACTCCCTTTCAGGAGAAGCAAATGAGCTTTCAACCAGACTTCATATTAGAATATGCACATCACCTGGGATCTCATTTCGAAAAAATGGGACATCAGAACATTGAAGTTTATGCCGATAGTCATGTATCTTTAAACGGAAGAAGAAGCGCCCGTTTTATCAATCAAGAAATTGATTTATTAACCCAAAAAAGATCCTTGAAAAATTACTCTTGGATACTACCTTTTAAAGATGAGATCAACGGTTTTTAATTTTTTTTTACTATTTAATTGTTACTTTTTATTTGCCCAAAACAAGGTGAGTGGTAACGTTCGTTTTGAGGATAAAATCAATCAAAGTAAAGTAAGTGTTTATGATAACGGCAAAGGATTTCTTGCTGAAACGGATGAAAAAGGATTTTATAGTTTTTTAACCCTTAAAAAAGAGCTTCATCTATATTTTGTTTCTGAATCTGGCGAGCTGGTTGAGAAAAAAATAAGTATAGAAAAGGATATGACACTTGAGGTTGTTTTTACTCCTAAAATACAAGTTCTTTCCGAGGTAGTATTAAATGCAAAAAAAACTAAAGTTTTTGAACTCAAACGATTAAAAGACGTCGAAGGAACCACCATCAATGCTGGTAGAAAAACAGAGGTAGTTTTGGTAGAACAATCGATGGCAAATTTAGCTTCTAATAACTCCAGGCAAATTTATAGTCAGGTATCAGGTCTAAACATTTATGAAAATGATGATGCTGGAATTCAGCTCCACATCGGTGGAAGAGGTTTGGACCCCAACAGGACGTCCAATTTCAATACGCGCCAAAACGGATATGACATCAGCCCGGATGTCCTAGGTTACCCCGAGAGTTACTATACCCCCCCCGCAGAAGCATTAAAAGAAATTCAAATCATTCGGGGCGCTTCCTCCCTTCAATATGGAACTCAGTTTGGAGGACTAATCAATTTTGTTATTAAAAGTCCTAACCCCACAAAACCCTTAGAACTTATTTCAAGAAATACAATAGGGTCTAATAACCTTTTCACGAATTTCACGAGTTTGAGCGGAACCAAAGGAAAGTTTAGTTACTATACTTTTTTTAACTTCAAACAAGGAGATGGTTTTAGAGATAATTCGGAGTTTAATTCTAAAAATATGTTTTTATATCTGGGTTATCAATTAACTGATAAAACCTCAATTTCTAGCGAATTTACTTATCTAAACTATTTGGCGCAACAAGCAGGTGGACTATCCGATGATATGTTTTCAAAAGACCCGCTACAAAGTAATCGATCGCGAAACTGGTTTGGACTTGACTGGTTTCTTTATAACTTAAAATTAAAGAGCAAATTAGGTGATCACACTAATTTTAGCTTTAGCTTTTTTGGTTTAAATGCAAAAAGAAATTCTTTGGGTTATCGATCCAATAGGGTAAGTCAAATTGACCCAATGGCGGAACGAGACTTTATCTCGGGGAGTTTTAATAATTTTGGCGCAGAGGCACGCCTGCTAACAAAGTATACTTTTTTAAATCTAAATTCCACATTTTTGGTGGGCTCAAAGTTTTATAAATCAAATAATTCTGGTGAACAGGGGCCAGGGAGTAATGACTCGGATGCTAATTTTAGCTATGCTTACAGCGAATATCCAAACTATAGTAATCAATCTAAGTATACTTACCCCAATCTAAATTATTCTGTATTTACCGAAAACATTTTTTATTTAAATGACAAAATATCTCTGACACCTGGAATTAGATTTGAATTCATTCAAACTGAAAGTGACGGATTTTATAAAAAAATAAATGTTGATGCTGCAGGTAATGTTATTTTAAATGAAAGTATTACGGATCAGGAAATTCGAAAAAGATCATTCGCACTTTTTGGAGTTGGCGCTAGTTACAAACCTTTTACCGCTATTGAAGTATATTTTAATGCATCTGAAAACTATAGGTCGGTAACCTTTGCAGATATAAGTATTTTTAATCCTGCGTATTCTATAAGCCCTAATATTTCCGACGAAAGCGGATCCACAATTGATCTAGGAGTTAGAGGAGACATTTCTCAATTAATTTCTTATGACGTTAATGTTTTTAATTTAAATTATAATAACCGTATTGGTTTTATTCAAAAAGAAGATGCTTTTGGACGAGTAAAAAGTGAACGGGGTAATGTAGGTGATGCCGCAATTTATGGACTAGAATCACTTTTAGATATTGACCTAAGAAGAGTCTTTTTAATGCCTGATTCTTTTAGCTTAAATACCTTTGTTAACACCTCTTTTATTACTTCAGAATATACTGCATCTCAGGTTCCTGGAATCCGTGGAAAAAAAATAGAGTTTGTTCCAAAAAAAAATCTAAAAACAGGGGTTCGTTTTGGTTATAATAATTTGATGCTTAACTTTCAATACACCTATTTATCAAGTCAATTTACAGATGCTTCAAACGCTACAGTTGGAAATTTAAGCGGGGTTGTTGGTGAAATTCCCGCTTATTCAGTCATGGACTTGTCCCTCTCCTATTCTTACAAAAAAATTAAAGGAGAATGTGGTATTAACAACCTCCAAGACAACCATTATTTTACACGAAGAGCAACGGGATATCCTGGCCCAGGGATTATTCCTTCGGCCCCAAGAACTTTTTATTTTACAGTTCAGATTAAATTATAAATATTTTTTCCAGTCTTTTTGAATCCCTTATTTCCTGAGTAGTTGCATTCGATTAGTTTTGAATATCACAGCTATTTGAAGTTAAAAGGGATTGGTTTCTCAATCCAATAATATGATTTGGAAAAAATAGAGCACACTTAGTCATTGTTTGAAAAAACATTTGACCTTCTTAAAAACTCAAAACACCCTATTATAAATTTAAATTTCAACTAATATAGCAATTGTTAATAGATTTTGGTCTGCCAAAAACATAGCCTTGATTTACAAGAATTTGATTTTAATAAGTTGATAAAAAATATGAGTTTCAAAAAAATAAAAGCAATAAGTGTTTTAGCTTTTAGTCTAACAATTATATCCTCCTGTAATGGGCTCAATACGAAATCCAATGTTTCGGAAAGGAATGCTTATAATGTAAAACCAAATATTATTTACATTATGGCTGATGACCTTACAACTCAAGCTATAAGTGCTTATGGTGGAATTTATAAGGATATTGCTCCAACGCCTCAAATTGATAAAATTGCCCAGGAGGGAATGTTATTTCAAGATGTATTGTGTACAAATTCTATTTGTGGGCCAAGCAGAGCTGCAATTCTAACAGGAAATTACAGTAATTTAAACGGTTACTATAAAAATGAAAGCGGTGGGAAATTCAATGCCTCGCAATGGACTTTCCCTATAGAATTTCAAAAAAATGGATATAAGACAAGCTTGTTTGGGAAATGGCATCTAGGTACAGAGCCCATTGGATTTAATACGTTTAAGTATCATAATTCCTCTGGGCAGCAGGGGCATTATTGGAATCCTACATTTAATGAGAATGGAAAAGATGTTAAAGAAGAAGGTTACGCAACCAACCTAACTACTGATTTTGCCTTAAAATGGTTAGACACCGAAAAAGCTTCAGGAGAACCCTTTCTGATGATATTACAATATAAAGCACCTCATCGACCTTGGGAACCAGACACTAAATATGAAACACTTTGGGAGGATGTTGAAATGCCCTATCCAGCGACCTTTAACGATACTTACGCAGGTCGAGAAAAAACTGCTGGAGATACTGAAATGACCATGGATTACTTCTCCAGAAGAGACATGAAACTCGAGCGACCAAAGGAATTAAAAAAAGGCAAAGAAAGTATTGAATGGGATTTTTATGGAGCCAAATCAGGAGAAATTGTCCAACCAGGGGGAATGAGTAATGAAGAAGGGAAGAAATGGCGTTATCAAAATTACATTAAAGATTACTTAGCTTGTGTGAAATCGGTTGATGATAATGTTGGTCGGGTTTTAAATTATTTGAAAGAAAATAATCTTGAAGAAAATACTATTATCATTTTAACATCGGATCAAGGGTTTTATCTCGGGGATCATGGGTTTTTTGATAAACGTTTTATTTATGAAGAATCTTTAAGAATGCCATTTATTCTTAAATACCCAAAAAGAGTAAAGGCGGGAAGTGTTAATGAAGACATAATATCAAATATCGATTTTGCTCCTACTCTATTAGAGTTGGCCGGTATATCAACTGATCAAAAAATGCAAGGCACTAGTTTTGTCTCTGTTTTAGAAGGAAAAACACCTTTAGACTGGCAAGATGCCATGTACTATCATTACTATGAGTTCCCATTTTGGCATCACGTTCAACCTCATTATGGCCTAAGAACCCAAAAATATACCTTAGCTCATTTTTATTATAATATTGATGTTTGGGAGTTATACGATCTAGAAAATGATCCAAATCAAATGAATAATATTTATACCCATCCAGACTACTTAGATGTTGTCAATGAATTAAAGGTTAAGTTGAAAAACTTAATGATAAAATTTGAGGATAATAAGAGTTTGTCAGATTTTAGAAAAATAACTGATGCTGATTTTGGTAGAATTGTAGATGATATTAAAGCCGAGGAATCTGTGCATCAAATTTTAAATAAAAAATAGGTTTTTTTAATGAAAAGTTCAGAAAGGTTATTGGAAGTGCTTAAGTATACAAAAAAAAGCAAGCATTCGTTGGGTAAAGAGCTGGGTCATGGGAGTGGAGTTACTATTGGCTATATCGTTAATGAAAGAAATGGAATATCAGCCAAAGTAGCTGCGGCCATTTGCGATAATTATTCTGAAATTAGCTATGATTGGATCATGAATAACAAGGGGGAAATGCTTTTAACAAAGTTAGAGAGTGATAATGGCAAACGATTCCAGAATATTGATTTAATCAAAACGATTAAAGACCAGAATTTAAGAATAGAAATTCTAGAGCAACAGGTGATAAAACTAATTAAATCTCGTTGATAAAAAAATATTTTTTTCAACGATACTTTTATTAATAGTTTTGGCTGCTTAAGATCTCAGCAGTAGCTTTTCGTGCCTATAAAAATAATTACTCTGTTTCATACTATTAGTTTAAATGCGGAAAACATAAACATTTTTAGCGCCACTTTAGGCGAAAGCTACTCATTAAGAATCTTTTATGCATTTAGTTTCTGTCGGCTATAAAAGTATTATAATTACTCTCGTGTTTTTAATCTTTTTAGATAGAATTTAAGTAGTTATTGGTTGGGTATTATTAGAAGGGTTAATTATACGCTTGATGTTTATAAAAAGTAACTGAAAAATAAATGTTTAATGAATCAAGTTTGTCAATTAAAAATTAACATTGATATTAGTATGTGCTAAAACAAATTGATTAGAGCGCTAAGTCAAATTAAGCTACGTTTTATAATGAATAATTTATTTAAACAGTTTCTTTTCATAATAAGTATTTGTAATGGTCTATTACTTCAAGGGCAGCTGCAATTAAACCAAATATCACATATCAATGGTTTATCTCAAAACACCGTAAATAGTATTATTCAGGACAACGATGGGTTTTTATGGATCGCAACCTATAATGGTGTAAACAAGTACGATGGTTATTCAATGGACTATTATGATTTATCCAACAGGAATCTAAGTAGTAATTTGATTCATAATTTATTTAAAGATAACGATGGTAATATTTGGGCGGGGACTCCAGAATCAGGTATCAACCGAATTAATCCTAACACTAAAAAAATAGTAACTTTCTTTAATAATTCAATAGACGCAGGAAATTTTAGGAGCAACCCCAATACTATTTTTCAATTACATCAGTCGGCTTCTGGCGTCTATTTTTATTTGTCTAAAAAAGGAGGTTATAATTTCTTTAGAATCTCAAAAAAAGATATTATAATCAATCATGAAAAAAATATTACCTGGAAGTCGGGTGGCAGTTCAATTAACATGGCTAAGCCTTCAAAAAACGGAAAACATTGGTTTTTTAATTCTTCCAAAGGTGTTAAGCTGAGTCAAGCTAATGTAGCTTTTGAAAATGATAAAATAGCTTTGAACCTCCAAAACTCAAATATAATGGATCCTATTTTTGATAATGGGTTTGTTGTAAATTTTTATGAGTATTCAAAAAATACGCTCTACTTTGTTAGTAATAAATTAGAGTTAATTGAAATCAAATTAAATGATGATTTAAAAGTAATCAGTAAAAAAAGAATAGATATTTTTAGTAATTCAAGAGATTTGTCTAAAATTAATTATCAAACAGTTAGTATTATAAGTGATAATAAAAACGGATTATGGATTGGGCGCAATGAGATCTTAATTAACTATAATGTTAACTCAGGAGCTATCTTTGACATTGGTGAATCTGGCAATAACAAACTTGAAAATAAGGATATAAAGCGCCTGTTTGTTGATAAATTCAATATTCTGTGGGTTGGAACTTATAATAATGGAGTTTATAAAATAGATTTTGAAAAAAAGAGTTTTTTGAGTTCTATTGCCTTTTTAAAAAAAGAGGCTTTATATAATGAAGTCTTTCATCAGTCGCCAATTAAGGCAATGTGTGAGGACAACAATGGAAATATATGGTTAGGAGCCGGGGGATTAGGTGGTATCGCAAAAATAACGGTCAATCAACTCGACTCCAGCTTATCTAATTCGAAGCAAAAAAAATGGGTTTTTGATTACTTGAATACCAATAAGAAGTTTCAAAAACAACCCTTCTACCGAATTAAAAAATTATTAAATGATTCTAAAGGTAATATTTGGGTAGGCTCTAGATCAGGTCTTAGTAAAATACAACTGCTATCAAATTCATATAAAACTGAAACGTTTAAAGCTTTTAATCCCGAAAAATCATCTTTTCGTTTCCCTGTTTTTGCAATTGAAGAAGACCATCTTGGTGCTATTTGGGCGGGTTATTTTGGCAATGGGCTTCTAAAGCTTACCTATAATAGTAATTCCAAAAAATATGAATATTTATCCTATAAAAATGATCCTGAAAACACTGAAAGTCTCTCAAATAATACCATTAGGGTTATTACTGAAGATTCATATAAAAATCTTTGGATAGGTACAGCGTTAGGATTAAATAAGTTAAAATATAATAAAGATGGTTCTGTGGTATTTGAACGTTTTTTTAATAACAAAAAGGATAATAACAGTTTAGGCAATGATCATGTGCTGGATGTTTTTCAATCAAAAAACGGGAATATATATGTAGGAACTTTTGGCGGAGGCTTGAATGAGATTACGATATTAAAAAATAATAAGTATCAGTTTAAACGCTATACTATTAAAAATGGACTTCCCAGCGATGTAGTTTATCATATTGAAGAAGATTCAAGTGGAAACCTTTGGTTGATGCATATCCGCGGAATGTCTAAATTAAACTTAACAACTGGGAAAGTTAGTTATTTTAAAAATCAATCTAATTTAAATGAATATGAATTCAGGGACAATTCGATGCTAAAAACATCTTCCGGATATATTATTGGAGGGACAACAACTGGTTTTTCTTTTTTTGATCCTGATAAATTAACTGAAAACAAAACTAAAGCTGAACTCGTAATTACTGATTTTAAAATATCAAATGAATCAGTAAAAATTTCTGAAAAAAAGCAGGGTAAAGTTATTCTGGATAAAAACATAAATCAAACTGATAAAATCGAATTATCCTATAATATGAATTCGTTTGAATTTGCTTTTTCCAGTTTACATTTTTCTGATCCTGAAAAAAATAAATATAAATATATCTTAGAAGGTTTTGATGACAAGTGGTATTATTCTATTGGAAATCAGCGCCGTTTTGCTACTTATACTAATGTCCCTGCAGGAGAATATACCTTTAAAGTTTATGGGTCAAATAGTGCAGGTATATGGACGGACGAACCAAAAAAAATATTGGTTTCAATAAAAAACCCTTGGTATTTAAAAAACCTATCAATATTTCTTTTTTTGATTCTATTAGTCACTGTGATATATGTTTTTGTTAAAATTCGTTTAAGTCAGATCCGATTAGAAAAGTCCGAAGAAATGAATCAGATGAAGCTTCAGTTTTTCACTAACGTTTCTCACGAATTAAGAACACCTCTAGCTTTAATTGTTAGCCCCCTAGAGCAGATTATAAGAGGTAATGTTAATCTTAAGGATCAGCCTAAGTTAAATTCAATAATGTATAAAAACTCCAATAGGTTGCTTAAATTAATTAATCAACTTTTAGATTTTAGAAAAGCAGAATCTGGAAACTTAAGTTTAATGGTTCAGAACGACGATCTAGTATCTTTTGTTAGGGATGTCTTTACTGTATTTGAAGAAATTGCATTAGAAAAAGAAATTAAGTTTTTATTCCTGTCTGGAGAAAAAGAAATAAGCGCATGGTTTGACAATGACAAAATTGAAAAAATATTATACAATTTATTGTCAAATGCTTTCAAATTTACTCCCAAAGGAAAAAGTATTAAAGTAAGTATTGAAATAGAAAACAAAGACTATGCAATTATTAAAGTAATTGATTATGGAATTGGAATTCCAGAAGAAGAATTAAACAGCGTATTTGAAAGATTCTATCAAACTAGAAATAAAAATATTTCTGCTCAAGAAGGCTCGGGTTTAGGATTAGCTTACATAAAACATTTAGTTAAAATACATAACGGAGAAATTGATATTAAAAGCAAATTACATAAAGGCACCACTTGCACTGTTACTATACCGATTTCTAAAACGGCTTACTTAAAAAGCTCTATCATAGAACTACAGCCTCAAAAATATAATTTTAATTATTCAACAACTGGAGTTAATGTTTTAAAAGAAAGCGAATTATTACGGGGAAAGCTAGTCGAAAACATTACTGAACATTCAACTGAAACACCACTTATATTAATCGTTGAAGACAATCGAGAGTTAAGAGATTATATGGTTGACTTTTTAAGTAATGACTTTAGGGTGTTAACAGCAAATAATGGAAAAGAAGGATTAGATCTGGCAATTAAAAACATACCAAATATTATTATATGCGACTTAATGATGCCTATAATGGATGGGATTGAAATGTGTAAAACACTAAAAACAAATGTTAATACAAGTCATATTCCTGTCATCATTTTAACGGCAAAGTCTGGAATAGAAAACGAAAAAGAGGGTTTAGAAACAGGAGCTGATGAATACCTTTTGAAACCTTTTGATGTTGATCTTTTAAAATTAAGATTAAATAACATTTTAAGAACCAAGCAACAATGGATTCAAAAATTTAAAACTAATTCAAGTTCTAAACCTTGGGAGGAATTGTCAAATAAACTAGATCAAAAATTTGTTGAAAAATCAATTGAAATAGTTAAAAAAAATCTGGATAATGCAAACTTCTCCGTTGAACAATTCGCATTAGAAATAGGAATGAGTAGGTCTGCCCTTTTTTTAAAGCTAAAATCCGTCACTGGACAATCTAGCTCTGAATTTATAAGAACTATTCGTATTAATAATGCTGCAAAACTTATTAGGTCTATGAAGTATTCTATTTCCGAAATAATTTATATGGTTGGATTTTCAGACCCTAAATATTTTAGAACTTGCTTTAAAAAACAGTTTGGAATGCGGCCTAGTGAATATCTTAAAATAAAAAAAACTTAGGGAAAGCTGTTTATATTAAAGATGAAAAATGGTTAAAATAAGATACTGCTTAAAATGCCGATCAATTGTCAATAATTTAGTTCAAGAAAACAAATGTTCATTTAACCTTATAAATAAACCATAATTCCCTGACAATTTTTTTTAATATTAGTTCATTCGCACAACTAAAATATTATTTTTACAATAAACTAAAACAAAATAAACATGAAATTATTATTCAATAGATTCTTCCTGTTTGCATTTCTTATTATGTGCTCAAACACTTTGATAGGTCAAAGCAATATTTCAGGTTTAGTCTTAGACGCAAATGGTCAACCAATTCCTGGAGCTACCGTTCTAGACGCAAATGATTCGTCTAATGGAACAGTAACAGACTTTGATGGAAACTTTTCAATCAGTATGGATCAAAACGGAACTTTAAATGTAAGTTACATTGGCTATCAAGCCCAAGAGATTCCAATATCTGGACAGACTCAAGTCAATATTTCACTTGTAGAAGACGTTTCTCAGCTTGACGAGGTCATTCTTACGGGTTATGGAGCATCAGTCCGAAAAAGTGATTTGACTGGATCTATAGCATCAGTAGGTGCTGCTGACTTCGAAAATCAACCACTCATTAGAGTAGATCAAGCCCTGCAGGCGAGAGCAGCTGGTGTTGCAGTAACTCAAACTAGTGGTGCACCCGGTGCCGGATTTAAAATTAGAATCCGTGGAACCAATTCCTTAACAGGAAACAACAGTCCTCTATACGTGGTAGATGGCCTTGTAGTGGGAAACATCAATAACATAAATGCGAGTGACATCAGTTCTATGGAGGTTTTAAAAGATGCTTCTGCAACTGCGATCTACGGAAGTAGAGGTGCAAATGGAGTTGTATTGATTTCTACTAAATCTGGAACAAAAGGAGATGCTAAAATTCAAATAGATACTTTCTTTGGTACTTCTGAAACATTTCAAAGACTACCTGTCTTGACAGGTGCTGAATTTGCACGAGGAGTTAACTTAAGAAATGGTGTTGATACTTATTCTGCGTCTGACATTAGTAATTTAGAGAGTAGTGGAGGTACTAACTGGCAAGATTATTTTTTCAGAAGTGCTCCTTTTTCAAATATTAATATTTCTGCAAGTGGTGGTTCTGAAGATGTTGATTACTACCTGTCAGCCAATAGTTATAAGGCTGATGGTACAATAGTAGATCAAGACTATAGTAGGATGAACCTGAGGGCAAACATCAATGCGCAACTAAGTGAAAAACTAAAAGTTGGGGTAAACAATTTTATCAGTCGTTCACAAAATAATGGTGCTCGTGCTAATATTGCAACTGGGATGGCTTGGGATATATCTCAAACCCCTTTAGACGCATCTGGAAATGACAACTCATCTCCTGTTTATTCCGGAGTTGGTAATGGAACCCCACAGCCGCTTTTAACTCCAAAGTATAATAGCCGTGAAAACATTTCAGATCAATTGATTTCAAGTATTTACGCAAATTATAAGCTTACTGATAACTTAGTTTTAAATATTTCGGCAGGTCTTGAGAAGATTGATTTAACTAATAGTGGTTATGTTTCTTCGCTAGTAAACGGTACAAGTTTAGCAACCGTAAGAGACCAACAGGGATTACGTCTTCAAAATACAAATCGATTAACCTATAAAAACGACAATCCTGATCATGCGTTTCAAGCTGATTTGATTCATGAGCAGCAGTCTTTTGAACAGAGTTTTAGAGAGGCTTCTGCAAGTTCTTTTTTCTCCAATTCTACAAACTTTAGAGAGCTTTCCCTAGCTGGAATTCAAAATACAGACAGTGGAGAAATAAATGAAAAATTAGAGTCTTTCTTGGCTAGGGTTAATTACTCATTATATAACAAGTATTTATTTACTGCTTCTGTTAGAACAGATGGTTCGAGCAAGTTTAGCGAAGATAACCGTTGGGGTACTTTTCCCTCGGGATCAATCGCATGGAGAGTTTCTCAGGAAGATTTCCTTAAAGATCATTCAACGATTAGTTCTATGAAAGTGCGTGCAAGTTATGGTGTTACAGGGAGTCAGGCAGTAAGCCCTTTCTCAACGATCTCCATTCCAGGAATTTCAACTGCTAACAATTATCCTTTTACTGGAGGAGTTGCAAGTATTGGTGTGGCGCCATCAAATAGGATGCCTAATCCTGACTTGACTTGGGAAACAACCACTCAATTCAATATCGGATTTGATATTGGTCTTTGGAACTCTAAAACCTCACTTTCTGTTGATTATTATACCAAAAACACAAAAGACATCCTCTTAAACAGAGTTCTTCCAGAGTTTGTTGGACCAACGATTGTTACTCAAAATGCTGGAGAAGTAGAAAACAAAGGGTTTGATATTTCTTTAAATACTGTCCTTTATGAAAAAAATGATCTGTCGATAAATTCCAACTTTAACTTATCCTCTAACAAAAACAAAGTTCTTTCATTAGTAGACGGTTTAGAGTCAATGGTGTTGGGTAATGTTTTCTATGCAAGTACATTCGATGTTAATCCAACAAGAGTGGAAGTTGGAAAACCAATGAGTTCATTTAGAGGTTATATTTTTGAAGGTATCCACCAAACTGGTAATACTGATGGCGGTATCCCTGGTCATGCTAAATACAGAGATTTGGATGGAGTTGCCGGAATCACTGCAGATGATATTGGTACTGTAGGTGACGGGAATCCAGACTTCACTTGGGGATGGAACCTAGACGTTGACATTAAGGACTTTAATATCAACATGGTCTTCGAGGGAGCTCAAGGAAATGATATCTATAACTTCCAAAGAATGAGAATGATGGGGCTAGGTTCAGGTCAATTTCATCCTACTCATGGTGACTTTAGAGATAGTTGGACCACTTCAAATCCTAGTAATACAATCCATGCAGGTACACAAGAAGCAAGAAATACCAACAGATGGCTCTCTTCTCAATGGATTGAGGATGGGTCTTACACCTCGCTTAAAAGCATGTCTGTAACCTATAATTTTGGTGATCGCTTTAGTGATGTTGGCATTGAACAAGTAAAGTTTTTTGTAAATGCTGAAAACCTATTTATCATAACAGATTACTCAGGCTTTGATCCTGTATCAACCGCTTCGGGAAATTCAGATGTTGACCTTGGAATTGATTTAAATGCTTTTCCTATCTCAAAGTCCTTTTCGGTTGGATTTAACCTAACATTTTAAAAATATTTAATCATGAAATACACAAATAAAATATTTACCCTATTCGTCTCTTTGTTATTTGTTTTCTCTTGTAGTGATCTTGAGGAAGACAGAGGTGGAATATTATCATTAGACAACCTTCAATCTGAAGCTGATTTAGTTGCGGCTCTTACTCCTGTTTATAAGGAGCTTCAAACAACTTATAAAAATCCTCACTTAGTGAGAACAAATACATTTGGAGCAGATGACATCACTACTTGGTGGGGAGGAAACAAAGCACCTCTAAGAGTTTTTGATGGGTTTAACTATGGTAGTGGAGAAAACTCGGATCTTGCATGGCTTGCTCATGACTGGAAGGGTTTTTGGAAAGTTATTTATCATGCAAATTCTTTGATCGAAGGTATCAAAACCTCTACAGCTCCTGATGCTATTAAATCAGTTGTTGACGGAGAAGCCAGGTTTTTAAGAGCATATTCTTACTTCCATTTAGTTCGTGAGCATGGTAATATGCCGATTGTCATAGACGGGATGACCCCAACAGGTAAAGAAGCAAGAGCTACAGTCCTTGAAAACTATAAGCAGATAGAAAGCGATTTATTACTCGCAGAAGTTTCACTTCCTGCACCAGGTTCCACAGCAAACGTGGGACGCGCTTCTAAATCAGCAGCAAAAACATTGCTTGCTGACTTATATTTAACTTGGGCTGGATGGCCTGTTAAAGATGCTTCAAAAAATACTTTAGCTGCAAGCAAAGCAAAAGAAGTAATTGATATGGGATACCACCAATTGTTGGATATTCATAAACTGTGGTTGTTTGAGAATGCCAATAGTTTAGAGAGTGTTTTTTCTGTTCAGTTTTCTAAAGAAGAGGATCACAGAAACGGACACCCTGCTGCATTTAGCTTTCATATGGCCAGAGGGTGGTCTGACTGTTATCCTGAGCTACAGTTTTTTAAAGACTTCCCCGCAGGTGCAAGAAAAGATGCGACATTTGTAACAGACATTCCTAATCGTGGATTTGCAGGCGGTAAAATTATTGATAAAACCCCTTTAACTAAATCCTGGGAAGTTTCTGAAAGGTTTCATCCTATGTATAAAAAATATACTATATCAGAAGACTTAACAGTTGTTGGTCGTACAATGGGCTATCGTCCTGTTGAGTTATACAGATATGCTGAAGTGTTATTGATTTATGCCGAGGCAAAAGCTGCTTCAGGAGGTGTTGACGCATCTGTACTTGATGCACTTAATCAAGTGAAAAGAAGAGCTGCTGGACTTGACCCTAATACTCCTGATGCTACTGTTGATGCAACATCAGCAACGATTAGTGATATTATTGCTGAAAAGGGATGGGAATTGGCTGCTGAAGACAAAAGATGGTTTGATCTAATTAGAACAGAAACTCTTGAAGAAGTTGCGGCAAGAAGAGATCCTACTGAGAAAGTTCCTTTGACGAAACAACCGACAAAAGCACAATACATTACTCCGCTGCCTGCTGAAGCAGTCTCTGGTAGTAACTTAAAACAAAACCCAGAAGGATTTATTCCTAAATAAACCAATTATTGTCTTAATAAATAATAAAAAAAGGAAGTGATAATCACTTCCTTTTTTTATTATTTAATCTTTTTTGTATGTATCTCTCTGTATGCATTAGCCCTAAGAATACGGGGTCAATCAATTCTGCATCCCATTTTTGTCTTAAAGAATCTAGTCTTATTAGCTCCTGTGGATAAAGTTCAGCAATATTGTTTTGTTCACTAATATCTTCAGTTAAATTGTATAACTCTTTTACGGAATTGTTTTCTTTGGTAACCAGTTTAAGATCACCATCTCGAACCGAATAAAAATCGCCATCAAATTTTCTGATATAAAGTGTGGAATGAGGACTTCCCTTTTTCTTTCCTTGAATATAAGGGATAATATTTACACCGTCTAGTGGTCTGTCTTCTTCTAGGGGTGCATTAGCAAGGTCTGCAAAGGTAGCCATAAGGTCCAAAGCCGAAACGGGATAATCATAAACCATGGGCGAAAGCTCCCCTGGCCATTGCATCGCAAAAGGAATTCGATTGCCTCCTTCGTAAATCGATCCTTTTCCTTCTCTAAGTAACCCATTGTCGGAAGAATTTGCATGTTCAGGACCTCCATTATCAGACAAAAAGAAAACCAATGTTTTTTCATTGAGGCCTTTGGCCTCAAGCTGATCTAAAATTTTGCCTACTCCGTCATCAACAGCACTTACCATTGCAGCATAAGTCCTTCTTTTGGGATCTTTGATATGTTCAAATCGACTCAAATATTTTTCTGTAGCTTGGAGTGGACTATGAGGAGCGTTGTAGGAAACAAATAAGAAAAATGGATCTTTTTGAGTTTTGTCAATAAAACTAACGGCATTATCGGAAAACTCATCAGTCAGGTAATTTTTTATCTCTACCGGAGTATGGTCTTTCATGATCCAAGTCTTGTAGCTCATGGGTTCGTCACTAAAAGAATAGCTGTCCTTGATTGTTAACTCTTCGGGAAAATATTTGTGTCCGCCTCCCAAGTGACCAAAAAAGCTTGTGAATCCGCGATTCATTGGATGATTAGAAATATGAGCACCCAAATGCCATTTACCAATAATCCGTGACTTATAACCTACTTGACCTAAAACCTCTGGTATCGTCTTTTCGGTTTGAGGCAATCCCATATTGGGGTCATTCGGACGGTATTGAATGTTTCTCTCATAACCAAAACGCTGTTGGTACCTACCCGTGATAAACCCAGCCCTGCTCGGACTGCAAACAGAATATGAAGTATAGCCATTGGTGAATTTAATCCCATTTGCAGCAATTCGATCAATGTTGGGTGTAGGGATTTCAGTGCTTCCGTTGAAGCCAACATCCCCATAACCTAGATCGTCTGCCATAATCACTATGAAATTAGGTTTTGCTTGTTCCGCTTTATTGGAGTCGCTACCTTTCTTGTTTATTAATTGGTAGGCTCCTCCAAAAAATATTATGATAACAATAATTTTAATGACTGCTTTTTTCATGATTTTATAAATATATAATCCTCTAAAATAATTATTAAACCTTAAATTAGGTACTTATTAAATTTTAAAATAAAAAATCATGTTGTTCTATAATAAATACAATACTGCTCTAATGCTTTTCGCTTTATTGCTTTTTTCTTGTGCTGAAAAGGTTGAAGAAGTCAAGCCAAATGTCATTATCGTTTATATGGACGACTTGGGTTATGGTGATGTAGGTTATAATGGTGCAAAGAAATTAAAAACCCCCAACATGGATGCTTTGGCAAAAGGGGGTATGAACTTTAAAAATGGATATGCAACCTCTGCAACCTGTACTCCCAGTAGATATGCACTGTTAACCGGAGTCTATCCTTGGAGAGAAAAAAGAGCTAAAATTTTACCCGGAACTGCGCCCTTGATTATTGGAACTGACCAAATGACCATTCCAAGAATGTTGAAGCAAGAAGGCTACCAAACCGCAATTATAGGAAAGTGGCACTTGGGATTGGGTGATGGAAATGTCGATTGGAATGAATTGGTGACTCCTGGACCAAATCAATTGGGCTTTGATTACTCGTATATTTTAGCAGCGACTCAGGATCGTGTCCCTACCGTATATATTGAAGATGGAAATGTGGTAGGATTAGACCCCAGCGATCCAATAACTGTAAGCTATAAAAATAATTTTGAGGGAGAACCAACAGGTTTGGATAATCCAGAATTAACGACCATGAAATGGCATCACGGACACAACAACAGTATCGTGAATGGAATCCCAAGAATTGGCTTTATGAAAGGTGGTGATGCGGCAAAATGGAGTGACATTGACATGGCCGACGAATTTCTAAATGGGGTCAAAAGCTACATTAAAAAAAACAAAGATAAGCCGTTCTTCTTATACTATCCCATGCAACAACCGCATGTTCCAAGAACGCCACACCCAAGGTTTAACGGAGTTTCTGATTTAGGCCCAAGAGGCGATGCAATTGCCGAAGCTGACTGGTGTCTTGGGGAACTAAAAAAGACCCTAGAAGCAGAAGGTATATTAGAAAACACCCTAATCATTTTTTCTAGCGATAATGGCCCTGTCCTTAACGATGGTTACTTTGATGATGCCGATGTTAGAAATGGCGATCATAAGCCCTGGGGACCCTTCCGTGGCGGAAAATACAGCTTGTTTGAAGCTGGGACACACGTTCCATTTATTACTTATTGGAAGGGAAAAATTAAACCCGGAGTTTCTGATGCAATCGTAAGTCAATTGGATCTTCTATCCTCCATTGCACAACTGGTAGGAAGCGAAGTCAGAACCCCTGATAGTGAACCTTTGCTGGAAGTGTTAATGGGGAATTCCGATCAAGGTAGAACGGAAATGGTGTTGGAAGCCACAAGCAGAACTGCTTTTCGTAAAGGAGACTGGGTAATGATTCCTCCCTATAAAGGACCTGCTGTGAATGAAAAAGTGCAAATTGAATTGGGCAATGATTCTGAATTTCAATTATTTAATCTGGTGAATGATATTGGTCAGCAAAACAATCTTGCGAAAGCGAATCCAGACAAACTCAAAGAAATGCTAAATGCCTTTGAAGTCATTCGGGGGAAGGGTTATAATAAAACACAAAAGCTAGAACTCAAATAGTAAAAACATTACTCTTTTTTCTCTAAAAACTTTATCATATTAATAAGCATTTTATCGGCTACTGGATCTTTCCCTAAGTTTTCTAAAATTTGGAATTGAGACAATAAATATTTCCCTTTTCCCATGGAAATAAAGGTCAGGTCTGCTCCCCACCAAGAGGGTCCAGGCCCTTTATAGCCCAATTTATTTCCCTTAGAAAACCAATCAAAAGCTATGGAAGTTACGATGGGTTTTTCTTGAACCCTAGTTCCGTTTGTTTTTAAATCCCTCAATGTTTTTTGAGGCCAGATGTTTTCATAAGTATTTCTTAAAAACCCATTGGTTTGCAAGCCATCAAAGAGTGGGTGATCTTTGGCGATGTGGGGAATGCAAGTCCACAAACCTCTTGAAGGGTGTGCCCTAGCCGTAAATGGAGTAGCGTATGATTCAGCTTTCACGCTGTCAATCAATCGGTCAAGATAGACTGCAGTACCTCCGTTTTTCACAAAGTCTTTTAAGTTTTTAAACCGCCTTTTCTCCTTGTCATTCGTGGCTTTATTTGAACTCACCAAAACAGGAATATTCTTTGAAGTCAACTGGTCAAAATCTACTGTTTGAATTTTTAAATTTATCAATTGCTTTTTAAGATTTCCCTCAAAATCCAACAAGGCAACTTTCCCCTCTGGAGGGGTTAAACTTGCAGGATTAAAAACCTCAAATTCCATAAAATTTTCGGTTAATAAGGTGTCATCTTTGTTAACTACCTTGACCTTTACTTCATAGCTACCGCTCCATTGACTGGTGTCAAGTTTCTTTGAAAATAAATTCAACACTCCCGATTTCCATTCTGTTTCTAAAGTTTCTTCAAAAACAACGCCCCCTTTACTGGACTCAATTGAAATCGATAGTTTCCCTTCAATCGCTACCAAATCATTGATCCCGGTTATTTTTAAGTTCATTCCTTTCTGTGCATAAACATTTCTCGGTAGCGTTCTGATCGAAACAATCCTGGGCTGATTGGCTGCCTTGGTCGCTTCATAAGCATAGGTTTTCGGGTTGCGCCAAATGTC
>Ga0209711_10001674_pt1 | contig 21099 bp, 22 predicted proteins | sample ArcticOcean_MG_C_7_FD_187441 | JGI IMG/M metagenome (GOLD analysis project Ga0209711, IMG submission 187441) | Marine microbial communities from western Arctic Ocean - ArcticOcean_MG_CB11_88 (SPAdes) (version 2) | ecosystem: Environmental > Aquatic > Marine > Oceanic | place: Arctic Ocean...
GGTTCTTCTGGCGACTCGTTAAAAAAGAACGGCAATCACCTCGCGCTGCGCGGGTTGCACCACTACAGCACTCTGGTCGGTGTGGTGGGCGGCGGGAGGCGGGTTTTCGCGCACCGAGCGCGGTACGCCATTCTTGACGTCCGGACGCTTCAGGATTTCGGGCTAGACGACGTTGTCACTTCAAGCGCGATCATGGAGGACCACACACAGGCAAGTATTTCCCATTTCCACATTCCGACGACTGATTGCCCATACAAGACTGACATTTATTTTTACAATCACCCAGGCGTACCCGGTGCCGCTCAAGGTGATGGTACGGCCTTTCCCAATCACCAATTCCGCCTCCCTGTTTTATCTCTCAGCTGGTGACTGTTGTCCATACATCGCGATATATAAGACTGACACTTTCTTTTTATCGTATCAGCACTACCAGTGGACAGCTGGGGTTGATTTGAAACTGGCGGAGCGCAGGCGGAAGTACGCGGCGTGTCACCTTGTTGACCAGGAGAAGACGCTCGACGCGCTCGTGAAAAGGCTCGAGTCGCAGCATTTCAGGATGAACGTCAACGTGTGTCCCGACTTGGCGTGCTACCGGGAGAAACCCAAAGTGGACTCGGAAGGGAGTAGGGCGGAAGGTAAGCCTTCATCCGTGTTACGAGATGAGCTGGTTAACGAGAAGCACGACTCCGAACGCGCCGGCGGGGTCGGGGTGCTCCTGGCGGACCACGACGAGCACGAGCACGACCGCCGCGACCGTGGCGGCGAGACGAAGGAAAGCATAATATACATCATCCCCCCGGTTCCGATCCTAAACGACCACGACATGGCCGGCAACGGCGGCGCCCTGAACGGGTACGGCGCGGAGCGCAGGGTTATCATCTTCGCCTCGGTGTGGGAGCACGTGGACGGCGTGAGCAGGACGATGAAGCGGCTGGCGCACCACCTGCGCGAACGCACGGATAGCCGGGTTTTCGTCATGTCCCCTGATTTGGTGGAATCCGATTTCCGCGAAGCCGCGACGCATGACAAGTACCACGTCGTGGATGTGCCGCACATACCGATGCCGGGTAGAGGGGAGTACAAGATGGCCGCGCCGCTGCAGCAGCGACAGAGACACCAAATGGAAACGTTCGACCCGCACGTGGTGCACGTCGCGGCGCCTGACATGTTGGGGCACAGCGCCGTGCGCTGGGCCGCCGAGAACGGCGTGTGCAGCGTGTGTTCCTACCACACCGCGTACGACACGTATTTGCAGTACTACCGCGTGGGGGTGCTGGCGGCGCCGTTGCGGCAAATGCTCAGCGGGTTCTACACCTCGTGCGACGTCGTCGCGACGCCGTCGTATGCGGCGGCGGAGCACTTAAGCGAGATGGTAAGAGTTTTTCCCATTTACCACGTTCCGCCGACTGATCGGCCCGATTACCGATCACTGTAACTGTTTACTCATACTATGGAGTACACGGCCTACCCTTCCCAATCCCTCATACACTCACGCGAGACTGACACTTTCTTTTTTATCGTCCAAGGGCGTGCCTCGCGAGCGCATGGGTTTTTTCCCGAGGGGGATCAACCACACGCTGTACTCCCCGAAGCGAAGGTCGAAACAGTTTCGTCGTGACGTGTTTGGAGTCGGGAGCGAACCTGATACTGTTTCGCTTCAATCCCTCGGCCGGAAAAGGTACGTATTTCATTTCCCAAATCCCGGACGACTGTTTGCCCATACAATACTGACTCTTTTTCTTTTGCAATCAAAGCGCCTCGGGGTGGTTTTCCTACGGCGACGACGACTTTGCGCGGAAAGACGAGAAAGAGAATGACCCGACGCGAAAAATCGCGAGCGGCACGGAGGACGGCGAGGTCGTCATATTATGGGTCGCGCGTATCGTCAGGGAAAAAGGCCTGGGTAGCTTTGTTAAAACGGTAACCGAACTCCAGAGGCTACAAAAAACCGGCCAGCTGAACGACCTGCCCAAGTTCAAAGTCGTCGTGGCGGGGGACGGGCCGGATTTGCCGTGGACGCGGCGGCAACTGGACGGGTATCGAAACGTCAAGGTACGGCCTTGCACGTTTCCCAAATCCGCCCGACTGTTTTACCTCTAACGCTGGTAACTGTTCGGACCGATTACTCTGACTGTTGTCCATACATCGTCCAATACACGCGATATACAGCACTGACACTTTTCGTTCGCAAAACGTACACAGATCTTGGGCCACGCCGGCGGCGACCGGCTGGCGGATACGTACGCCAACGGGGACATTTTCTTTTTCCCCTCGCGAACCGAGGTGTTTCCGAACAACCTGATCGAAGCCATGGCGAGCGGGCTGCCCGTGATCACGGACGACGTCGGCGTGAACCGCGCAATTGTGAAGGACGGGGTGACGGGCGTTTTGGTCAAGGTACGTCTTGGGGCTTTCCCAAATCCAGGCACACGGTTTACAGCCCCTGGTGGTCGAGTACAGCCCCTGGTGTAGTAACATTTACTGGAACTGTTACAACCACACAAGTGCCCTGTTTTACCGAATCTGGTGACTGTTTGTCCATACATCGCGATATACCGTACATCCACGGACTCAAGACTGACCTTTTTCGTTTACAAAAAAAGGACGCCGACCCCCTCCCCGGGGACGTCTCGCACTGGGTCGACGCGGTTGTTGATTTGCTTCGATTTCCGGAGAAACGGGACGCCTTAGGGATGGCCGCCCGACAAAGCACGCACGGCTTGACTTGGGACCGGACCTTCGCCTCACTCAGACGGAGCTACGACCGGTGCCGCCCGGGACGGCCGTACGCCAGGCACCTTGACGTCAACGTGCCGTGGTCGAAAGCGGCGCGGGAGGCGGGGGAGCCTGGAGCGTCATCCTCGGCATCATCATCATCATCATCGTCGTCTGGAGCCGCTTCTAAAGAAGACGAGAGACCAGTATCGAACGCTCTGTATGGAAGTGCGCAACAGCAAGGAGCCACGGCAGATCCGGCCAGCACCGGATCCTCCTCGTTATCGCTATCCGGCGCCTTGCTTGGTATCTCCGCGCAAGCCGCTGGCGGCGGCGGCGGCGCGTCCGCTTTGGCCGCCGCGGCAGGTACGTATTTGCATTTCCCAAATCCCGACACTGTTTGCCCATACAATACTGACACTTTTCTTTTACAATCACAGCGGCGTTCACCAACCACCACCACGCGGCGGCGTCGCACCACGCGGACGCCGCGAACGCCGCGAGCGCGACTTTGCGTGACGCGCACCTGCGACGCGACGACCCTGATCACCCTGGGTGGGACCAGGAAAACGCGAGCTTCAAGGGACACGGTGGGTCCGCTGAGGACTTTGATCAGACGCAATTTGATGCGTCAGAAGGCTTTGGTGGTAGTTCAGGGGTCACCGGAGGGATCACCGGGTTTGGAGAAATCGCGGCGGGGGCGAGCTTGCGTAAAAGGTACGACGACTCTCGCGGAAAGTATTACGACGGAGTCGCGGAGGAGGCGTTTTTGGCCGTACCGGGCGCCGGCCCCGGGGCGGTCAACGCTGGGGGGGCGAGCACGCGGGACGTCATCGTGGACGATGGCGCGCCGTCGGGGAGCTTGCTGTACCGCGTTTCATACGGGATGACGGGTGGTTATGTTCGGAGCTTGGAAAGCGCCAGAACAGACGACGCCGCCATCGCCGCCGCGGAAGCCGCCGCGCGGGAATCCGCGAAAGCGTTCGCGGCGACGGTTGGGCGGTGGGGCGGCGGGGGCGCCCTGGGAGGAGGACCGGGGTCCGAAGTAGGCGGGTTCTACGACGCCGCGCCGAACGAAGAGAAGTACTAGTACAATTAGTTAGGGTAGGCATGTAGTACTGCCATGTGGTACTGCATGGAGTGCGGTACTAATTTGAAGGCAAAAAACCTCGGAAGGTGTAACGCTCGAGAAGAAAACCTCCAACCGCCACAACCACGCGCACTCGACACCCGGCCCACATGTCCTCCGACACCGCGCATACCGCCATGACTGCCCCAAGCGGTGACGCCTCAACCGCCACTACTCCCGCGAGCCTTACCGACGCGGGTGAGGCCTTCCCCCGCCTTCCCGACCACGTCGTCGTCGAGCATATTCTCAGATCCGAGTATTTCGACGATCCCGCCGACCTCGCACGGCTGCCAGCGGTCAGCCGTGCGATGCGGGACACTGTGGCGGCGACGGGGCTTCGGTTTGAAGAACTTGATGAAAAGCGTGCCGTGATGCTCGGGTGTTTAAGCGCGTTGCAGCGCCGGCACCGGCAAGGTCGCCTGTCGCGTCAAGAAAGCCTTTGTCAGGCAGCAGCGAGGGGTGGAAATCTCGAGGAGTTGAAGGTGTTGCGCGCGGACGGCTGGCCGTGGGGCGTTATGACATGCGCGTATGCGACATTGGGCGGGCATCTCGAGGTACTGCAGTGGGCGCGCGCGAACGGCTGCCCATGGGACGGGTGGACGTGCGCTAGCGCGGCAATGGGCGGGCATCTCGAGGTACTGCAGTGGGTGCGTGCGAACGGCTGCCCATGGGACGGGTGGACGTGCGCTAGCGCGGCAATGGGCGGAAACCTCGAGGTGCTGCAGTGGGCGCGCGCGAACGGCTGCCCGTGGGACGAGTACACGTGCTCGTGGGCGGCGAAAGGCGGACACCTCGAGGTGCTGCAGTGGGCGCGCGAAAACGGCTGCCCGTGGGACGAGGAGACGTGCTACTGGGCTGCGCATGGCGGACACCTGGAGGTGCTCCAGTGGGTGCGCGCGAACGGCTGCCCGTGGTTCCAGGTAACGCGCACGACGGCGGTGCAACTCGGGTACGTCGAGCAAGAAGAACAGTAGTCTAGAAGGTAGAAACGAGAGAGAGCAAGATAGAAGAGTTGCCTGCCTGGAACGCGCGACGACGGCGTGTTACTTTCGAAACGCAATTCAGAGCGGACACAAACTTTCCCTTACCGTTTCACGCGTTTGGTGCTTTTCTGCGCATTCGGCTTCCCCCCCCCCGCCGCGTTCCGGGACCTCCCCCCCAGTTTCCGCTTCTCCGACCGCCCCATGGTGTGCGCCTTGTTTGCTTGTATCTTCGCGAACCGTTTGTTCCGCAGTTTTTTAATCTCCGCATCCGCGAACACTTCCTCCGTTAAAGTTCGCTTGCGTTCTTTTTTCGTGAGCCGCGCGCTATAAAAGTCTTGGGCGCCTTCGATAACCGTACCGACCTGGAAGTGTTTCGGCAGTTTCGAAGTGTCGTCGGTTTTGTAAAACCGCTTCGGGTCGTACGCGCCTCTTAGCTTCAGCAGTCGCATGTCCCGTCGCAGCTCGGGGGTGTACTCCACCGCGGGCATGGCGAACCAGGACCGCCCCGTGCTTTGGTTGGCGCCCAGTTTCTTGGCTGAGATAAATAAAAGAAAGTGTCAGTCTTGTATGGGCAAACAGTGTGTCAGGATTTGGGAAAGGCCCAATACTTACCTTCTCGTTGAAGCTTACTTGTGTCAAGGGGCTTGATAAAAAGACCAGCGCCGTCTTTCGCCAGGTTGTTCGCCGCGCGCAGGGCGTCTGCTTTCTTCGCGTCGGTTTTCGCGCCGCCGTCCTTCCCGCGCCGCTTCGCCAATCGTTCGTCCGCGATCTGTTTCGGTTTCTTCCTCGACGCGCCGACCTTGTTGTCCGGCATTTGGTCAATCGTGGCGCCTCTTTGTTTCGAAAACACCGGAACCACGTCAACCAAGTCACCCCCCAACACGTGCCCGCCGAACAAAGAGTCCTGCGCGGTGCCCACGGAGGAGCTCTTCACGCCGCCCACTAGTTTCTTCGTGCTGTAGTACGAGCTCGCCCGTTCCGTTGCCAAGCCGCCCGCCGCAAACATATCAACCGCGGTGAACCGCGCGGCGGCTTTCTTTTCTCGTTTCAGAAACGAAGTTCTTCCTTCCGGGGTTGGGAACAACGTGCCCGCGGTGTCCCTTTTCAAAACAGCAGACTTCGCCGCCGCGAGCTCGACGCACCGCGCGAAGAAAAAGGCGTTGTACTCGTCGAGGGCGTCCCATTTGGGTTCGGCGTCTTCTTCGGCGTCGGAAGCGTCTTCGGATGCAGATGAAGAATCATCATCAGAGTCTTCTTCTTCATCTTCGTCATTGGGTGAGTCTTCACCGGAGTCGCTTCGCGTGGCCGTCGCGCCGTCGCCCTCGTCCTCATCGGAGGAGCCGTGTTCCATTTCATCCACCTCCGGACCCTCCCCACCCGTCTCGCCTTGTTCGAATCTGTTAATAAGCTCGCCGTACACCCACGCGTCCGCCTCTTTGCTCCACGCAAAGTGTGCGTGCGCGTACCGCAGCGTCGCCAGCTCAACGTCCGTCACGCTGGACACGGCGCCTCGGGCTTGTTTTTTTTTGGGCCCGTCCAACACGTCCGCCACGATTCGTGTCGCTTCATTCAAATCGATCACCCCGTCGTCGTTGACTGAAGCTTCGCAGTCATCGAGAACCTTCCGGTCGTACTTGACGCCGTGGATTTGACGGTAGTACGAGGAGGGTTGCTGCTTGTTTTTAGAGCCATCTTCTGAGGTAACGTCAACCTTACTCTTACCCTTGCTCGGCACGGACTCGGAATCGTTTCGTCCCTTTTTCTTTTTCGCGGACGAGGCGGCGGCGGCGGAGTTCGAAGTTCGCGTCTCGGTCGAGGTCTTCGCGGGTTTCGTCTTCCCGGGTTTCGCCTTTGTTTCCGCGGGCCCGGCCGCAGCCCGGGCACCAGGAGGCGTCACCGGACCTGTGTGGCGCGTGCGCATGCCTGTTGCGGTCACCCGAAGCGCGCGGCGCGGAGTGGCGTGGGAGGATGACGGCTGGAAAAAATGAACGAGAGTCAGACTGTCAGAGTCGTTGCGGAATGTCGCTTGACTGAAAAACTCTCCAAAACGCGTGACGCTTTTCTTTCTCGCGCAGTCCGTGTCGCCCCGCGGCCTGGTCGCGGCATGGGCGGCCCCTTCCCCCCCCCCAGGGGCGACTACGCCACCTTGACGGACACGGACGTGGCGTATTTCCGCCGAGTGTTGGAAGGGAGTGGTGAGGACGGTGAAGGGTCTTCTGGTGGTGATGTTGCCGGCGATGTGAAACCATCATCAATCTCGAAAGTAAGGGTGGACGCGAAGTCGCTCGCGATGGCGAACGAGGATTGGATGAAGAAGTACAAGGGCAAAAGCAAAGTGTTGCTGATGCCGAGCAGCACGGCCGAGGTGAGTTTAGTCCTAAAGTACTGCAACACGCGTAAGCTAGCCGTGGTACCGCAGGGCGGCAACACCGGGTTGGTGGGGGGGGGCGTGCCGGTTCATGATGAGGTGATTTTAAATCTTTGCAACTTGAACAAAATAGTCAAAGTCGACCCTAGCGATGGCGTTTTGGTCGCGGAGGCGGGTGTCGTGCTAGAAGACCTGGAGCACGCCGCGAACGCACACGGACTGTGCGTCCCCCTAGACCTGGGCGCCAAAGGCAGGTGCCAGATAGGAGGCAACGTCAGCACGAACGCGGGCGGGTTGCGGCTGGTGAAGTACGGCAGTTTGCGAGGCAGCGTGTTGGGATTGGAGGTGGTGTTAGCGGACGGCCGGGTACGTGCGTCCGGGCTTTCCCGAGAATTGACACAGCACTCGTGAATTGACACAGTACTAGTGATGCTGTTACCGAAGTAACTGTTACTTGTGGTAAAAGTACCGTGTCAGTTCACAAGAACCCGTACTCGAGACTCACAAGACTGACCGTTTTCTTACACAACCTCAGGTCTTAGACCTGTTACGAACCCTTCGCAAAGACAACACCGGGTATGACTTGAAACAGCTGTTCATAGGTGGCGAGGGGAGCCTCGGTGTCGTCACGAAAGTCGCCATCCACGCGCCACCTGCGGCGCTCGTCGCGAACGTCGCGTTTATAGGCGTCTGCAGTTTTTCCGCAGCAGTGGGTGCCATGCGATTGGCGAAACAAGTGTTGGGATCAAACTTGAGCGCGTTCGAGTTCCTGGACCGCACAAGTCTAACGTTGGTGCTGGCACAGCTGAAAGGCACCAAAGACCCGTTGCCATCTAACAAGTCGCCCTTTTACGTAGTGGTGGAGGTCACCGAGGCCGGGGATTCGGCGGGGGACGGGTCGGCGGTGTCGCAAACAAAAATCAAAAACGCCGCTCTGAAGAAATCCAAAAGGCGCCTCGCGAACTTCTGCGAGTCCTTGCGTAAAAAGAACCTGGCCACCGGCTTCGTGGTGGGCAAAGATTCAAAGCACGCGTTTGTGTTGTGGAACCTTAGAGAAAGGATTTCCCTGGCGCTGAAACACGCGGGGGCGGTGTATAAATACGACCTCAGCGTCTCCGCGGATCGCATGTACGAGATTGTGGATTTGTTGCGAGCGAAACTCGCGTCGGCGGTGACGAACGGAATCGGTGGACCGAGTTTTGGTACGGGAGTTGGTACAAGTGGTGCTAATCGAACGAACTCGAGGAGCTCGTTCGATTTCTCCCAAGTTTCCGTGATGGGGTACGGGCACTTGGGTGACGGGAACTTGCACTTGAACGTCAGCTCGCCCGCCGGGTACGATCCGGGGTTACTCGCGTTGATTGAACCGTTTGTGTACGTCTGGACGTCCGAAAACAAAGGCTCGGTTTCCGCGGAGCACGGCATCGGGGTCCAGAAACGTGACGAACTGGGGTACTCAAAACCGCAACTCGCGATCGAGTTGATGAAAAGTCTCAAGAACTTGTTCGACCCGAATGGAATTCTGAACCCGTACAAAGCGTTGCCGAGAGACACTCAGTTACCGCGGCGCGACGAAAAAGAACCAAACGCCCCGCGAGCAAAACTGTGACAGTTTGAATTTCAAACGCGGTAAACCTTCGTACCACAGCACCGAAATACAGGCGCGCGGATCGGGGCCGATCGGGTCGTGGCTCGTTGTTTGTTAAACCCTACCACTGCGAGTTCTACTCGCCACGCCGGGTATACACTTTACTTTTCGAAACTTCCAAACCTGGACGGACCACGCTCGGTACCCGTTCGTCACCGCGTGTGCTTCAGCGTTTCCCCCCGACGCGTCGCCTTTTCCCGGTCGCCTTCGTCACTCGCGGGCCACGCGATTCCGTTTTCCAGGTAGAAAAACTCAAGCACCTCGTCCCGTATCGCGAACTTCGATTTCATGACCGTCGCCGAGGTTTCGTTGTACTGCGATTGTTGCGCGAAAAGTGTCAGTCCCGTGTTGGGCGTGTATTGGACGATGTATGGACAAACAGTCACCGTAATCGGTCTGAACAGTCACCAGCGTTAGAGATAAAACAGTGTGTGGCGGATTTGGGAAAGCCCCAACACGTACCCGCCCCGTAGCGTCCACCACGTAATCCGCGGCGTCGAAGTACCACGGCATCCTTTTTTGCATGATGTCCCCGAACGGCGTGCGGTCACTTCGCGGTTGAACCGAAAAGGGTCAGTCTTGTATGGGCAAACAGTGCGCCTGGATTTGGGAAAGCCCCTACGGCCGTACCTCAACTCCGGCCGGTTCCGGTCCCCGCTCGTGCGCGTTACCAAATACCGAACATCACGCTTGATGTACACCAGCACGTTTTCGCGTTTTCCGGTGGTCGCGTCGACGTTACCCCTAAGCGCCTCTACTTTCCTGGAGCTGTACGTCTCCTCGCCGAATTCGTCCAAATCAACGACCACGCCTCCACCGGCGTCGATGAGGAACCACCGAGTTTGGTCATCAGGCGAGTCCTTAGAGTCATCACTGGGCGAGTCATCGGTAGAGTCATCGGTAGAGTCATCAGGCGAGTCATCCGTAGTTTCGGAACTCGACACACTTTCACTGGACACACGGTCGGTGGTACCCTCCATCCTCGACACACTCACGGTGGTACCCGTCGTCCTCGACACGCTTTTGGTGGTACCCGTCGTCCTGACCCTCCTCGCGTCGTCCGCCACTCGCTGACAGATTTCAAACTCCAGGTCTCGAAAATGCCTCCACCCGAAACGCTGCACGATTTGCGGAATCTCCATGCCCGCCTCTTCCACGATCATGTCATCCAGACTCCTCAACACGAACCGGCTATCCGCGGCCATCAACCTCCGGCACAGCGCGCTTTTGCCGCACCCTCTTCCGCCGATGAGAATCAGCGCGGGAGGAACCCGGTGGTCGGAGGTGGATGGCGCGTTTTCGTTTGAGGCGCGAGGAGAAACACATCGGTCAGCGCCAGCGCGGTCGCGTCCGGGGAACACCGCGCGGGTGACGAATTTGTCGACGTGGGGAGAACCGCGCCGGGAAGGCGGGGCCGACGAACTCGCCCTTCCCGCGGCGAGCATCGGACGCAACACGGCCGCCCGCTGCGAAGAGTGTGATCGTTTAGGGCAAGGATTGACAGTGCGATTTTTGACAGTGTTTTTTTTTTTCAGTCCTCTCAGTATCGCTTTTCTCGGAAGCCGCGACGCACAACGACGCGCACACGACACCCTAAACATGTCCTCCGACGCAGCGCATACCGCCATGACTGCCGCGATTGGTGGTCTCGCTATCGTCACTACTCCCGCGAGCCTTGCGGACGCGCAAGACGCCATCCCGGGCCTTCCCGACCACGTCGTTGTCACGCATATTCTCCGATCTGAGTATTTCGACGATCCCGCCGATCTCGCACGGCTCCCAGCGGTGAGCCGCGCGATGCGCGACGCGGTGGCTGACACGGGACTTCAGTTTGAGGAGCTTGATGAGTGGAAAGCCGCGGAGCTCGGATGTTTAAGCGCGTTGAAGCGCCGGAAACGGGGAGGTCGCCTGTCGTATCAAGAACGCCTTTGTCAGGCAGCGGCGAGGAGCGGAAAACTGGAGGAGTTGAAGGTGTTGCGCGCGAACGGCACGCCGTGGGACAGGTCGACGTGTTGGACGGCGGCAATCGGCGGTCACCTCGAGGTGCTGCAGTGGGTGCACGCGAACGGCTGCCCGTGGGACGAGCGGACGTGCTGGGGTGCGGCGAACGGCGGGCACCTCGAGGTGCTGCAGTGGGCGCGCGCGAACGGCTGCCCGTGGAGCGGCGAGACGTGCGAGTTTGCGGCGAAAGGCGGGGATGTTGAGGTGCTGCGGTGGGCGTGCGCGAACGGCTGCCCGTATGGGGAGAAGGAGCTGTTTATCGCCGCTCAACATGGCCACGAGGCGGTGGTGCAGGTGCTGATCGAAGCGGGTGCGAACGTCAACAAGGCAATTGATTACGGCGCGACGCCGCTGTACGCCGCCGCTGGAAACGGCCACGAGACGGTGGTGCGGGCGCTGATCGAGTCGGGCGCAGACGTCAACAAGGCGGATATTGGCGGCGTGACGTGGCTGTTCGCTGCCGCTCATGTGGGCCACGAGGCGGTGGTGCGGTCGCTGATGGAGTTGGGCGCGGATGTCAACAAGGCAATTGATTACGGCGCGACGCCGCTGTACACCGCCTCTTATTTCGGCCAAGAGGCGGTGGTGCGGGCGCTGATCGAGTTGGGCGCGGAAATCAACAAGGCAAGGGATATCGGCGATACGCCGCTGTCCATGGCTGCTCAAAACGGCCACGAGGCGGTGCTGCGGGCGCTGATCGAGTTGGGCGCGGATGTCAACAAGGCGATGAATGACGGCTGGACGCCGCTGTACATCGCGGATAGAGAGGGACACGTAACGATTGTTCAGATTCTCAAAGATGCCGGCGCGGTGTGACGACGGAAATGCCGGCGCGTGTTGCTCCCGAACCGGGTGGATGTGAACTGCGCACGCGTTGTGTACGCGAAGTGACGAACGAGTAGAGATGAGCGCGCGCGATGGAGTATTAGCCTGTGTTCGAGAACAAAGACATGAACAAGCTTTTGCTGTTGCGAAGAGCCAAGGAGCAAAAAAAGCTTCCAGTCTGCAAAAAAGCAAAAGTATGTTGTTGATCTTACAAGGATTCGAACCTTGAATCTCGGGTTCCGTAGACCCGCGCCTTATCCATTGGGCCATAAGACCTGCGCTTTCGATTGCGATATTCATCGCACCGAGATTTGTTTCACTGTGACATCAATGTTATGGGCTGGATTTATATTCTCAAAACGCACCGGAGTACCCCTGTATCTACCCTCTCAGACGTCCCCTCGGAAGGTGGTAACGCTCGAGAAGAAAGCTCGACGAGCCACAACGTCCCAACGCCACAACGACCCGCACATGACACCCCTTTCATGTCCTCCGACGCAGCGCATACCGCCTCAACTGGCGCAAGCGGCGATGCCGCGACCGGCACTACTCCCGCGAGCCTTGCCGACGCGCAAGACGCCATCCCGACGACATCGTGGTCATTCACGTTCTCAGATCCGAGTATTTCGACGACCCTGCCGATCTCGCACGGCTCCCAGCGGTGAGCCGTGCGATGCGCGACGCGGTGGCGGCGACGGGGCTTCGGTTTGAGGAGCTTTATGAAGACCGTGCCGTGGAGCTCGGGTGTTTAAGCGCGGTGCAGCGCATGCAACGGGGAGGTCGCCTGTCGCGTAAAGAACACCTTTGTCATGCAGCGGCGAGGAGCGGACAGCTCGAAGAGTTGAAGGCGTTGCGCGCGGAAGGTTGGCCGTGGGACAAGTTTACGTGCGCTGTGGCGGCGGAGGGCGGGCACCTCGAGGTGCTGCAGTGGTTGCGCGCGACCGGCTGCCATTGGAATGAGTGGACTTGCGAGCAGGTGGCTAAGAGCGGGAACCTCGAGATGCTGCAGTGGTCGCGCGCGAACGGCTGCCCGTGGAGCAAGTGGACATGCTGGAGCGCGGCGAACGGCGGGCACCTCGAGGTGCTGCAGTGGTCGCGCGCGAACGGCTGCCCGTGGGACAAGTTTACGTGCGAGGCGGCGGCGGCGGGCGGGCACCTCGAGGTCCTCCGTTGGGCACGCGCGAACGGCGCACGGTGGGACGAGAAAACACGCGCGGTTGCTGCGCAGCTCGGGTACGTCGAGTAATACTCCAGAAACCAAAGAAAGAAAGACGAAAGAAAGACGAAAGACGAAAAAATAACCCGCTTGCCTGCCTGAACACGATTGAAAGACACATAGAACGACTCGTGCTTCCAGAAAAGAACCACAAAGACATCATTGTTCACGTTTCAAAGACTGGGATGCATACGACAACTTCTTCACACGTCCTCGGCGTACGCGGTGTTCGACGTCCTTGTCGTCGTTTCTGTTTTGGGTTTTTCGGTGTTCGGCGTCCCAGCAGAGCCGGAAACGCCAAAACCGTTTCCGCGCGCGCCGGGCGCCCCAAACCTACCACCTCCCCCCCCTCCCTTCGGGTCCCCAAATCTCCCACCTTTTCCTTGATTTACGTTTCCTGAATGCCCGGCGGTGTGCGCGTTTAGTCGTACTCGTTTCCGCGCCCGCCCACCCCCGTCGCCGTCCAAGTCCTTCGCCTCCATCTGTTTCCGCAAAAGCTTGTCAATCTCCGCGCTTCGTTTCATCACGTTCTTAAACTCTGCCGCGGGCGCGCGCTGTTTCAGTACCCAAATGAAAACGCCCCCCGGCGAGCGCTTTTTCAGCTCTTGGGTTTTGGTTTGGTTTGTAGGGGTAACGCGTGACGTACTTGTAGCCCCTTGTTTCCCGTGACTTACCCTGCCCTGGTGTCCGTTATCGCCCGCGAAAAAGCACAACCCGGAGTCCAACAAAAACGCCTTTTTGTCACTGGCGCTTTTGTTTTTATTCCGACTTTGTTTCTTTGCCTCGGCGAACGCCGCCTCCGTGGTTTTCAGCGCCCCATCCGCCAAACCCGCGCCGAAGGTTTTTATCAGAAGCCGTACCAGGTGTTTCTTCGGTTCATCAACTCGGCGGCAAATCCGTTCCGCGAGTTTCACTTCGTTTGGTTCTAGCGGAACGAACGTGTGCTGGTCGCGCATCTCGGCGTCGGCGTCGTCGTCGTCGTCCAAAGTGTTTTTATTTTGTAAATTCCCATCTTGCGCGCCGCCGCCGGAAAAACTAGCACTTCCAGCCACGTTACGTCCTCTGTCTTCCTTCCTGAGTTCATCATCAACAAGGTCCTCATCTCCTTCAAAAAATCCCCCATCAACAGTATCTTCTTCCACTTGCATCGGCGAAACCGTTTCGTGCGTGCGCTTGGCGCTCGCGGCGGGAGATGCGGCCGCATCGCCAAATCCGAAACCATCGCCACACCGAGGTTGACGTGCGCCCGTTTCGATCGGCCCGTCGCTGCTGCGCGTCTCGAAACCCTTGCCGTCCCCAAACGTGCTCGTCACGTCTGCCACAGGGCCTTGATGATGAGTTTGAACCGGCTCAAATTTGTCGGCCACCGCGACCGCGACCGCACGATCGCTAAACCCGGTGGGCACAAATTCAGTTTTCGTCGCCAAGGGTTCCGGGACCAGCGGCATGTCCTCGAAATCCACCAAGTCCGTCTCCATCTCGGGCGGGGTCATGTCGATGTCTGTCAGCACGTCGTCATCGTCCTCACGAAGCAACGCCTCCACGTCCATCCGTGCTGAGAGGACGGCGTGGGCCTCCGAACGGCGCCTGGGACGCGCGCGATGAGAAATGATTGCAAACGAAATTGGGTTCGCTTTTGGACAGAAAAGCAAAGAACTGGCAGTTGTGAAGAAGCGCCAAGCGGGGACTACGGAAATTCTCAAAGACCAGGTGACGTATGATTCACAAAAACTACTACAATCCGAAGGGTCACCACAACGAGACGACAGACACATGTTCAAACACGTTTGCGTTTCATTAACAAAAACGCTACGTGCGTTCGATCGACAGATTCTCAACCGCACACAGCCTAATACTCCTCGGTTTTGTGCGAGATCTCCTTTTTCATGGACAGAAAGTCGGTGAACTCTTGGGCGGGGGGCTTGGTGAACGTGGTTTCTTTCCACAGCTCGGGGGAGAGGAACCCGTAGGTCTTTTTCAGGGCAAAGTACACCGCTTTGACGAAGTTTCCCAGGGTTTTCGTGCTGCCGGTGGTGCTGGTAAACACATCCTTCACGCCAGCCATGGCGAGCACCTTTTTCGCGGTGATCGCGGCGACGATGCCGGCACCTTTGGGCGCCGGGATGAGTCGGACGGACACGCTGCCGCACTTTCCGGTGATTTTCGTGGGGATGGTGTGGGGAGGGCCGATCTTACCGCCCCAGTACCCTCTGCGCACCGGGACCATGTTCAGCTTGGCCAGGATCATGGAGCCTTGGATGGAGTGCGCGACTTCCTTGCATGCCTTCACGCCCAACCCGATGTGGCCGTTGCTGTCGCCGACCACGACGAAAGCCTTGAAACGCATGCGCTGACCGGCGCTGGTTTGCTTCTGCACGGGCATGATCTTCATCACCTCATCGGTGAGCTGCGTGCCGATGAAGTGCTCCACGATCTGGTACTCCTTAATGGGGATGGAGAAGAGGTAGATGTGCTCCAGGGACTTGATCTTGCCTTGCTGCACCAAGCGGCCGAGCTTGGTGCAAGGGGTCCACTTGTCCTTGTCGTCATCGCGGCCCCTGCCGCGGCCGCGTCCTCTGCCGCGCCCACGGTCGCCCCTGCCACGGTCACCGCCCCTGTCGCCGCCACGGCCGCGGTCGCCGCCCCTGTCGCCTCGGCCGAAGCCGCGGCCGAAGCCGCCTCGGTCGCCGCCACGCGCGGGAGCGTCAGCCATTGTGCGTGAGTTCTGTGGTTTTTTGGTTTGGAGGATGTGAGGGGTGGGTTGGGAGGTCAGTCACGAGGAAACTACAGAAGGGTACCACACAAGGGGACCGGGCGCTGGATTGACTCTCCGAGTGTCTTTCCGCGCTGGTCGCTGTCATCAAAAAAAACCAATAGCACCAAGCGGTTCGCCGTGCGAAGGCAACAGGTCGCGAGCGCTCGAAAAATGCTGGCGCCCAGCAAAACCCTAAACACCATCTTCGACATCGCGCGTTGGTGGTGTCCGGAGAGACGCGCGTGCGTGCGAGTCGTGATGGATAATTCCACCCCGACCTGGTCTGGTGTGGTCACACCAACCACCGCGTCACACTCGCGTATCTCGTGTCGTGTCGTGTCGCGTCGTTCGTCGGAGGTCACGCCGCACGTCGCGATGCCGCGATGGCGGAAGTTTAGGGTCCGAACGATGGCGCGCTTCTCCGGACCCGGCGGACCCGGGACGGCCGCGATCGCGAACCACCGACGACGCGCGTGTTAACCACACAAGCTCGCTACTAGCATCCGAAACACGTTAAGGGAAAGACGTACCGTCGAGGGGTGTCGACGCTCGTGCGTGAGATAAAGGCGGATGATGTGGGGTGGCGGATGTTGACGAGGCACATCGATGGCAAAGCAGACGAACGCGAACCGGAAAAAAAACGCAAAAAGAGGTCACAGGCAATTAGTCACAGGATTTCACATTTCATATGGCACGATTTACCCGTGATTGGGGGTCTCGACATCATTTGTCGATCTCCTAGCAGCCAAAACTCGTAACGTCCGAGGAAACGACCGCGTTCCTGATTGCCTCGCGCCCTCGTTCACGTCTCGCCCCAGCCACAACACCAGGCGCGACATGTCGTGTAATATAACCCGAGGCGCTACCACGAGCGCGCCAAGCAGAGCGCGCGCATCTCTCGTGACCAAAACGCAACCGTCCGAGACGCACACAACGATTGCCAGCCTTCCCCAGGTCGTTTTGGCTCTGATCCTCGGTCCGCACATTCTCCCTTATCCCATTGACCTCGCGCGTATCCTGGTGGTGAATCGCGCGATGCGCGACGCAGTGAAGGCGACAGGGCGCCAGGTACGTGAGATGAACACGTGGAGAGCCGAGGAGCTCGGGTGCTTGGGCACGCTGAAGCATCTGTATCGCGAGGTCGTCTGATTTGGACACACATTCTTTGTTCCACGGCGGCGAGGAGCGGACAGCTCGAGGTGCTGCGGTGGGCACGCGCGAACGGCGCATCGTGAAACGCGCGCACGTGCGCACATGCGTCCGCGCGCGGGCACCTCGATGTGTTAAAGTGGCTGCGCGCGAACGGCTGCCCGTGGGACAAGAGAACGTGCGAGTGCGCGGCGAAGGGCGGGCACCTCGAGGCGCTGCGGTGGGCGCGCGAGAATGGGTGCCCGATGGACGGGAAGACGCGGGAGTACGCGGCGCAGCAGCGTGGGTACGTCGAGGACGACGGAAGGTACACGTATGTCGAGAACGAGTGGTTTGAAGACTCGTTAGGGTGGTAAAAAGACCACATCCTTTTTCGAAAAATATTTTTCTACTTGGCGCCAACCGTGCGCAGCAGCGGCGACCCTTTTTGTCCCGCGAACGCGGGGACGAACATTCGGAGCATGTTTGACGTGAGGCGCATGAAGTTGAAGTGCGCCATGGAGGCCCACATCGCGGACGCGCCCGCGGAGGCACCCGCTATTCCCAGAAAGTTCAAAACGTTCCCGCAGATTTGCCCCACCCCGCCGAAGAGTTGCCCGAAAATTCCAAACCTTTCCAGCACTCCAAAAAACACGGCGCAAGGACCGCCGACGTGCCCGGTGGCGTGAAGACACGCGGCTAGCGTGGCGTACGCGAACAGCGAGTTCGGGAGGTAACAGATTGTCATGAACTTCATGTCCCGCGCGGCGAGAAGGCACCCCTCGCTGCCCATGGACGCCGTGTGTAACAGCAACGCGAAGGACATCACCGGCGCGCTTTGTTTCATGATCAAAACGACCTCGGCGCTGTTGGTGAATATCTGCGGTACCCCCGCGGCAATGCACCAGCTCAGGGCGCCGTTGAACATGCCGAGACACGCGGCTGATACCAACAAAAGCACGCTCACCTTTACCGCCCTGTTCGTACCAAGACTTGGCGGCAGAAAGCTCTGCGCCGCTTGCGCCACGCCGTCGCCCATGACCGCGAAGAAGAAGTAAATCGCGGACATCACGCCGTTGGCGGCGGAGCACTCGGGGGAAATCGCGGTCACTGCCTGGACGATCACGGCGACGTATATTATTTTGATCGTGTTCAAGAAACACACCGGGCCTTACGATGGGTAAAAGAAAGCGTCAGTCGGTCGTGACGTGTATATCCGGGATTGGTATGAGGTATTGGGAAGGGTATACTGTACTCCATAGTATGAGGGATTGGAAATAGTCCCTTCTGGTCGTAACCGTCCCTACGCAGGACGAGTATGCGCACTCGCGAAGGCGGAACGTGGTAAGTGGGAAAGTTCCGTACCCGCGATTTGCAGGAACCGCTTGGTCTGCTCCACCGACGGGAACGACACGGGCAGCTTCCTTAAGCTGGGCGGGCCCTGGCCGTCGGGAACGGTTTTCCCAGTTGAGATGTCTATGAACTCGTTGCCGAATCGGCTTCGGCGGTTGCCTTCTTTGAGTAGTAAATAAACCAAAGCGACGCCCATGGTTATTTGCGCCGCCACGGTCGCCCACGCCGCGCCCGCGATGCCCCACCCGAAAATCACCACCAACAACACGTCCCCTAACAAGTTCGCGATCGCGGCGAAGGCCACCGCGAGTAGCGGCTGCGTTGGGGATTTGCACGCCAAGAAACTCGCCTGCGCCACTGCCACGACCATCGCGGCCGGGACGCCCCTGATTGGGCCAAAGGAAAAGTGTCAGTCTTTCGGACCGCGTGTATTACGTAAACAGTCGGGCCGTAATCGGGCCTCCACAGTCTTGTAGTGCAGTCGGGTACTCTGGACAATCGGCAAACAGGGAGGCGGGATTTGGAGTTGGGAAATACTCACCACAACCTCGCCGTTGCGTACTTCAGCGCGAAAGGCACAACCGCGGCGGACGCGGGCCCAGCGAACGCGGCTACTGTGGGCGATGCTATGCACCGCAACCCTACGGACAAAATCGTCCCTCCAATAAACGCCAGGGCCATGCCATCCGCGATTGTTTTTTCGGAATCCGCCTCGTTGTTTTCTATGCTTTCTTTTTGCGAATCGTCTTCGTCTCGTTTCCTCGCTTTTCTCAAACGGTCCTGCGCGACCAGCGTGGTGGTCGCCACCGCCAGCGAGCTCGATATCAAGTACGCGGGGTAATCCACGAACACCGCGCCCGGGGTCATGGCGGCGAGTTCTATTAAACTGCTGGTACCGACCACCGCGGTGTCCACCATTGAAAGAACGGGGCCGCACATCCAAATCGCCATCGTGGGAAGCGTGAACTTGACGAGCGACGCGAACCCGTCGTTTTCCACGGGGGTGTTTGTATTTTTTTCATCTTCCGCGAATGATGACGATGTCGTGTCCGTGTCCTGTCCTGTCCCGTCCGTGTCGTCGTCGTCTTTGGACCCGGTTGGGACCGCCATACGCGTGTCCGCCGCGGCGCGTACCTTAAACGAACCGCGGTGACTCAGTGTGGTCAACGAACCATGGGTTGATCCCACTCCCAAAAACGCGTCGTGTTTACCTAAGGTTTTTGGCATCGTCGCCGAGGGCTTGGAAACCCATCGTACGCTGCGCACACGACACGCTCGCCGTTCCCAAGTTCTACCAGGCACGCCCGCCGACCCGTCCAAACCAAATATCCCCCGCGGCACAACCGCGGACGTGACCACCGACATCGCCCCGGGACGCGTGGTCCCCACAACTCGCGACCGCGCGCGTGACGCGACGACGCGTCCAAGAATGACGACGAGTTATCCACGAGTTATCCACGAGTTATCCCAACGCGAACGCGGGCGGGGCGACGGGGCGAGAGCGCGAGACCGCTTGGCGCTTGGCGCGCGTGCGGTGCTCGTTCGTCCTTTTGCACCCTTGCACTGCGCACCGCCTTCCCACGCCAAATAACACCGCCGCGCGTCGTCGGTTTTTCGCTTTTTCCCCTCGCCCCTCGCGCATCTCGGCCCCCTCGGCGGCGGCGATGTCGCCGTCCCACCCAACACCCCCCCCACCTGTCGTGCCCGTGACTCATCAGACGCAAACCGCCAAACCCCGGTACCGCGGCGGCGCGGAGATCCACCACCGTTTGATCGAGGGCGGTTGTTTCGTTTCCGAGTCTCTCGATGTGAAATACGACGTAACCTGTGATGAACTGGAGAGCCTGCAAACCAGGTTACAACGACGAGACCCGACGATGGGTTTGATCGACCCTTCCCGGTTGGTGACGTGCGGCGGAGACGCGCGGGACGTGGCGCGGGTCACGATTCACGGCGGTGAGGAATTACCCTGGAACACAAACACCTTCGACGTGTTCGTGTACCTCGCGCATCTGATCACGGAAAACGAGTTGTTCGCGCACGTGTTTTGCGACGAAAGCGAAAGCGAAAGCGACGACGACGAGGACCGGAAAACAGAAGGTACTGCGGGTGCAACGAGCCCTTCGCAGGTTAGCCAGGTACCACGGAACACGACGGTCCTTGGCTCGAGCCCCAACGGTGAAAGCAGCACGGACGCATTTTTCGCCGACGGGAGCTTCACGGGGACGTTGCTTTGGGACGCGTCTCTTCGGCTCGCCGGGTTCGTGTTGCGGTCGCACCGTTTTCGGAATTTGTTAATTGGCGCGAACGTCGTGGAACTCGGGTGCGGGGTGGGGCTTCTCGGTTTGGTCGCGAAACGGTGCGGGAGCGCGATTTGCGCGCTGACGGACCGGGAATCACTGCGCACACTGTGCGAAGATAACATCGAGGCGTGGAGGTTTGTGATTGATAAGGAGACGGAGGATACGAAAATGGTGAGAAGGCGTGATACGAAAATCGAAAATCAAAACGACGACGAGAATCTCGATGTACAGGTTCGGCCGGAAGGTTCTGGACCTCAATTGTTCTTCTGTGCCCTTGAATGGGAAGACGAAAGAAGCGTGACACAGCTAAAGCAAAGACTACACCACAAAGTGGACGTTATTTTCGCCGCGGATTGTGTTTTCGGCACTTTGTTCGGAAGCAGTGAGCCGCTTGTTGCCGTTTTGGAAAAATTGAGCCAACCCGGCACGGAAATAGTAATAGCCACGGAGCGCCGGCCGGACGACGGACTCGGGTCGTTCCGGGTCGCGATGCACGAAAACTTTACGCGAGAAGTTCTGGAAATCACCGGGCCTGATGGCAGCGAGCCGGGGGGGGGGGGGGGGGATATAGTCATAGAATCGTACCGGTTAAGAAAGTAGTGTAAAAACAAGAGCCTAAAAAGTCGCCAAAGTCGGCACCGAACCGTCACTTCGCGTCGCGCCACGCCGCGTTCA
>Ga0209711_10001675_pt1 | contig 21093 bp, 14 predicted proteins | sample ArcticOcean_MG_C_7_FD_187441 | JGI IMG/M metagenome (GOLD analysis project Ga0209711, IMG submission 187441) | Marine microbial communities from western Arctic Ocean - ArcticOcean_MG_CB11_88 (SPAdes) (version 2) | ecosystem: Environmental > Aquatic > Marine > Oceanic | place: Arctic Ocean...
GAATAAATGCTTTTGGACTTCCTCCAGCGATGACGAAATCTAATGCAGTTTTGGCTAATTCACGTTTCCATTGAGGACTGATTACCACTATTGCTGTGCGCGCCCCACCATCCAAATGTCGCTCAGCGATAGTTTTGATTTTTCTAGCCGATTCTAAGAAAGAACGCATGTATGCTTCTGCATCTAAAACAGATTGATCTTGCTTGCTTACATCTCCTGGGTGCTGATATTGGGAGGAGGACACTAAACCTGTATGGCCTAATAATCGACCCCAATCTTCAGCCATATGCGGGGTCGAAATTGAAATCAAATGAGTCCATACTTCGAGTAATTCGCGGCCAACTATTGGATTCAAGCCGCCTCGACGAATGTACCAATTGATATCTTTAGTAATTTCATAATGAGAGATTTCAACAGCACGACGTAAGTCGTATGCATCCATTGCCAGTTGGAATTCACAACTACGCTGGCAGATTCTTGCTCGCAACCACTCGTCCATTGGCGATTCATCTCCATCCCATGAGAGAATCGTTTCAGGCATATTGCGTAGAGATTGCATAACTCTGTTATTTGATTCTAATGCGCTGTCAGACCAATCCATTCCAGCAGTTGGATTCGCCGCGAAGAGAATGAATAATCGAACAGTATCAGCACCGACTTTCTCAATCATGTCTTCTGGGGAAATTGTGTTGCCGTGCGATTTACTCATTTTAGCACTACGCTCTCCTAATTCCGAGTTACATTGCGGGCATGGAGAGCCCGCGTGATCAACTGATAACGTGATAGAGCATGTATTGCACCAAGGCGCCCCCATGTTTACCATTCCCTGGCATAACAACTCATTGAATGGTTCATCGATATCATGAAGTCCTAAATCACGTAATGCTTTTGTCATAAAGCGAGCATAAATCAAATGCATTTGTGCATGCTCAATACCGCCACAATAGAAATCTACATTCATCCAGTGATTAGCAACTGCCTTTTCAAAACATTTCTCATCATTCAAGGCGTCGGTGAATCGTAAGTAATACCAAGAAGAATCCATGAATGTGTCCATGGTATCGGTTTCTCTTCTCGCATCTTTGCCACACTTAGGACAATCTGCAGTCAAGAATGATTCGGAGGTTTCCAATGGATTGCCATGTCCAAAGGTAACATCCCTCGGCAATTCAACCGGAAGGTCACATTCTGGAACAGGTACAGCACCGCAGTCAGTACAGTGAATTACTGGAATAGGAGTACCCCAATAGCGTTGACGGGAAACCAACCAAGGTCTAATTTTCCATTGAACTAAACCTTCTCCCTTATCGTTTTCTTCAAGTTTGGAAATAACAGCTCTTTTTGCTTCTTCCCCATATAATCCATCAAAACCGTCTAACCCCGAATTTGTCATCCAGCCTAATTCGGTTTTTGCGTTGTTTAATTCATCTTCACAACTTGCATTTTCTTGCATAACGAGAACTTGCTTAATTGCAATCTTGTATTGTTTAGCGAAAGCAAAATCACGTTCATCATGGGCTGGAACAGCCATAACTGCACCTGTACCATAGGTGGCAATGACGAAGTTCCCAACCCATATTGGAATTAATTCACCTGTAAGGGGGTGGATGGCATTTCTTCCCAATGACACTCCTTTCTTGACCTTCAACATCTTTTCTCTATCAAAATCAGACATTGAGGCGACTTCATTTTTCAATTGCTTCCAACCTTCTTCGTATTGAGAGCCTTCAACTAGGATTTGTGAGAGAGGATGCTCGGGTGCAAGAGTCACAAATGTAACTCCGAATAATGTGTCAGGTCTTGTCGTGAACACTCTAATTTTTTCATCACTACCTTCGATAGCAAATTCAATTTCAGCACCTTCTGAACGACCCAACCAATCCTGTTGTAGAGATTTAACATTCGCTGGGAATGAAATCGTTTCCAATCCATCTAGTAATTCCTGAGCGTATTTTGGAGTATCCAAGAACCATTGGCTCATGTCCTTCTGCCTCACATTGCTAGCACAACGCCAACAGCGTCCATTTTTGACTTGTTCATTAGCTAATACGGTCTCACATGAATCACACCAATTGACCGGTGCATATTTCTGGTAAGCCAATCCATTTTCTAAGAATTTGGTGAAAAACCATTGGTTCCATTTGTAATATCTTGGATCATGACTCATTAGCATGCGTCGCCAATCATAAGAGAAACCCATTCGCTTAATTTGCTCGGTGATACTTTCCATATTTTTTTGAGTGATGTCATGGGGATGTATTCCTTCTTTTATCGCTGCATTTTCAGCCGGCATACCGAATGAATCGAAACCGATTGGATATAGAACATCAAAGCCCATCATTCTCTTGTATCGGGCTATTGCATCACCTATTGAATAATTTCTAACATGACCCATGTGCATTTTACCAGAGGGATACGGGTACATTTCTAAACAGTAAAATGGAGGTTTTTGATTATCCAAATCTGTTTCAAAAATATGGTTATCTGCCCACTTTTGCTGCCAAGCAACTTCATCACTTGGAGAAAATTCGTCGGACATGAAAACACCCACCCCCATAGGGGGCGAGTCTGCGAGCGATACCACATTCTTGAATGCGACTCTTGATGAGGTGCATCCGATGTGCCTTATTCATGGGTAGAGAAATCTCCGTACGCTGTCCGGTGAGGATAGATTTAGCAGGGGGCTGGAGTGATGTCCCAGCGTATTGTAATGTCAAAAGTGGAGAAGTGGTCAACGTTGCAATAAATCACTATGTGACTGCAAAAAAGGTGATCGACCAAAATAGAAAAATGACTGTTCAGTATACAACCGAAACGCCAATTGGTTCTGGTCTAGGGACTTCGGGGGCGATGAATGTAGCTTTGTTAGCCACTATTGCTGGAGAGGGAAAGGAACTTGGAGAAATCGCTGAGTTAGCCTTTCAATTTGAATCTCTATTAGGAAATACTGGTGGGCGCCAAGACCAATGGGCCAGTGCATTTGGCGGCATTAATCATTTGACATTTAGAGGAGATGCGGTGGAGATTAAACGACTGAATCCCTCCATAAAATTTTGTACATGGCTGCAAACGCATCTGCTATTATTTGACACCAATATTCAACATCTTTCTGGACAGATACATGACAATATCTGGCAAAAATTTCACAACCATGAGCAACAGGTAATACAAGGATTGGACCTGATAAGAGATGCTGGTTTAGCGATGGCTTCTGCTATAGATGACGAAGATAGTTCGCAAGTTGTCAATTCGATTAGAATGGTGATGTTAGGGATTGATCTAATCGATGAAAAATTACATGATCCGTTTCGTGAGACTTTGAACCCTTTAGAAGAAATTGGTTCCGTGTTGGCTTGGAAAGCAATGGGGGCTGGAGGCGGGGGGATTGTCGGGGTATTAGTCAAAGATAGCGAGCATGCAAAATCGTCACTAATTCAAGCGACCGAGTTGGCAGGATGGGAACATTTGCAATGGGAAATTGAATACACGGGAATTGATCAACAATCGTGAATCAGTTTTCCTTTGAAAAATCACCATTTGTTTCCAATAAGAAAATTGCTTCCCTGGTCAATTTGTATCTATTACGCATACCCATCTTTCTCTTTTCAACAAGTCCAAACTTCTGTAAAGTTCGTAAATGGTGTGAGACTAATTGTTGTGATTTGTCCAATCTATCGGCTAATTCAGATTGGGTTGGGAAGTCACCTAGAGTTCCGTCATTATCCAGTAGAGAGAGTATCTTACCTTGCAGACTATTTGGGTCTGGTGATAATGGTGGAACTGGCAAGATGTCATCGGTCATATGTGGCTGCAGTTGATTTGTTAAGGGATAGAAACGGACCAAGCGTCCATCCTTTCTACGCCAAATACTATCTTCGTTTTCGAGGATGCGAAGATGGTGAGTGATTTGTCCATTAGACATTTCCAAGGCGCCCATTAAAGCACGGAAGTGGCAACCAGGATTTGCGGTTAAGTACCCCATAAGACGCCCTCGTTGGAATCTTCCATCCGTAGTCTCATGTGTTCTACCAATTAGTCCAAGGAACCATAATCCCGCAGCCGTTGATGGTATTCGTATTGATTCGGTATTGAGAGTAACCACTACTAGCATTGATAATAATGAAGCCGTTGAAGCGACGATGACAATTGTAGGTGCGATTGTAATTACTTCTTCTTGAACTGCTGTTGCTATCGTTTTATCATCTTCAGCATCAGCAATTATGATCTGTTGTTCAGGGCTCTCACTTTCAACACTTGTAACTTGTATACTTGCAACGTTGAAATTCTGACATTCTGGCGACACTGGTGCATTTTGGATTTGATAAGCACCGCTCCAGCCTTGCTGAGGCATCCACCCACCTACGCCGCGGCTGAGTAGAATCTGTCCTTCTTCATTGGAATTAAAAATCCAACAAGTTCCACTTTCGGTAATTACTCCACTCCAGAAACCTGTTAACACCCTCGCATCGAGTGTTTGTTGGGTTTCTGTGTTATCCACTGTAAAACTTTGTTGTGATTCAGAAAGAGGCCATGAAAAATCTATTTCGACCAAACTAATCGGGTCGGTTTGCAATTCTATTTTAAGAACATAATTTCCATCTGGAAGATCGTCTTGCATCATATCAATCATCGCAACATCATCAAGATTGATTGTATTAGTTTTATCAAATCCTTCAGATTTTAGAAGTGTCAACCGTCCATCTCTATCATCACAAAGTGAACGGCGGCGGTGTACTTCCTGCCCTGAGTCATCATAAATCTTTGTTGAAATGGCACAAGGTCCGACCCACCTCATCTCTACTTCACTAATTTTTGGGAGAAGGTCAAGGGTGATGTCCAAATTGTTATTGGAGGAACTAATATTAGTTACAATTTCTAGTTCTAGAGGAGAGGAACAATCAGTAGCACTCACTCTTTGATAAGTTATTTGATGAGAAGAAACTGCATAGTATTCTGGTATTTCCACCATTATGTTGTATATGCCAGAAGGTACTTCACAACCCTGTAAATCTGTAAAAGACCAATCTACTAATCCAAACACGAGTTGCTCGTTGCTGCTGAGTACATTATCAACTTCTATTTCGCTACAAGTTTTGGTCATCCTTGAATCAAAGACCACTCTACCGCGGTCGTCTGTTATCCACATTTCTGCCTTACAGGTATTTGTGAATGTCAGCACTCTTTCACTTTCATCGATATTGGTTAGTAACAAAGACGATTCAAAAATCTCGCCTTCGGAGAAGACATTGTTGTTGGATTGGAGAACAATATCGGTTTGTAAGCCATTAGCCATTTCTTCAATACCATCAATACCGCTTTGCGAAACATTGACAGTGAGGCTTTGATTGAGAGATTTACCGACATTGAATATTTCAATATTCAAGTCACCACTTTCTGTTTGTGAAGCTGGAATTAAGATGCTGCCCAACAAAACCAGTTCCCCTGCAGTAAGATTGTTACGTGTGGAGAAGCATGGCAATTGAAGAGTTGTAATGTCGCCAATTTGTGAAATTAATTTACAAGTGGATTCACTAGGAAGAGTAACAGATTCTTTACTCGGATTATACAATGAAACGCCGAGTATCAAATTTTGATCATCGAGTATTACCTGTTGGCGGTTACTGATAGTCAATACCAATTCTAATTGTTGTGGATTATCGATTGAAGTTTGAATTTCGACTTCTACTGAATCGCTCAAATCTGTAGTAGGGTGAACTGCTTTGAGTGTGTAAAATCCAGAAAGTGCATAATTCCCTGTCGAGTCCTTCAAATCCCAATTCAATCCACTGAATTGTTTTATCTCTCCGCTTTCAAAATCAAGACTTTGTGATTGGCCACGGCAAGAATTTGAACCATCGTAAATCAACTGTTGATTTGAGTTAATGACTTGAAGAATTACGTTGCATGAAGGGTCATTTGCGATGATTTGCGATGCCCCGTCATTAACGAGATCGGCGGAGAGAGAAATGATATCGCCTTGCTGATACCAGTCTTTAGCGCTGGCTTCATCAATTTGTATTTCGAGGTGTACTTGGCTGCCTTCTGAAGTAACAACTGTACTGAAAGCGGAGATAACCAGCAGCGCCAGCAGCAGCAAGACTTGCGGTTGCATCATCCTCCCCATAGGGGAGACAGTATCGCTCATCACTTGAAAGGCCAGCGGTGCATGGCATGTGTGAATCCGATGCTAAATAATTCACCAAAGGTAATCCTTGATACTGAGGAAATCACTGTACTGCAAGCACAATTGGGTGAATGGGACAACCTAAATCATCTGCTGATATGCAACAAAACCAAAGATGCTGTAATCATTGATCCATTTGATGGCAAATATTGGCATGACATATGCGCTGAAAATGGCTGGAGATTGACTTCTGCTTGGCTAACACACAGTCATTGGGACCATACCAAAGGAGTTGAAGAAGCTCAACAAATCGGCGGTAAATATTTCGAGATTTACATTCATCAAAATGAAATGCAACGCGGCTGGCAAGGTCCGCATACCAATTTGTTGACCTGTGCTGAAATGAGTGCTGAGAAAGTAATGATTGGTCAACTGAGTTTCATGGCACATTGTACACCAGGACATACGCCTGGGCATACCACTTTCATTGGCCATGGTCTTGTTTTATCAGGTGATTGTTTATTCCTTGGAAGATGTGGTCGCTGCGATTTATTCGGAGGGAATGCCAATAAACAAAGGAAAACCTTGCACTATTTGCGAGAAATTCTTACAACTTTAAACTCAAGCGACATTGTACTGCCAGGTCATCAATATGCATTAGAGGATGGAACATTACCGTCGATGATGGACGTTGGAACCCTATTACTATCAAACTCTGCGATATTGGCTATTGATGATGACCAAGCATGGAACTCACTCGATTTCCTTGCCTTTGATGACAGCATGGCTGAGAAGGCTAAACGCCAAAGAGCAAGGAATCAATAATCACAAATTATCCAGGTCTAGCATTGTTGGAATCGCAGCGTCTTGTTGTATTTGCTGGTTTGCTTCATGTTGCTTCCATTGCGGAACTGCGGCTTCTTGGGTTTGTGATGGTAGTGCTAATCCATTCCAACCCAATTCTCTCGCTTTGTCGAGTTCACCTTGGTTGACATAATGCTCTACCCAAGTTTGTCGCCGTTCTTCTTCTTCAGCGAACGCATCATCGACTAATTTCTCTTCTGCCCTCGCACGCCCGAGCTTCTTCTTTCCGGCCGCCTTAGCGACTTGTGCGACAAATATCAAAGCCAATAGGAATACAATCACTCCACCCATCATCGTCAATAACTCGCTATCCACTCCAAGTGCCGCCGTTTCATCTAAGTTATCGCTGTTAATACTCGGATCTGTCTTAATTGCACAGTCTTGACCGAATGCACCGCTTGAAATCTCAGGGTCCCATGGACAAGGGTCCTTTGAATTTTGAATCCCATCATTATCAAAGTCAGGGCATCCCCAATCCAAATCTAAGGCTGGATTTCCAACCGATGTTCCTGCTTCTTTACGGCATCCATCAGGTTGCCATGCATCAATAATCGGTAGTGGTCCTGCTTCGCCATCAGGATCGTACTTTGCTTCATCACCATATCCATCTCCATCAAAGTCATTCCATTGAGAAGGGTGAAGAGGGAAGGTATCGGGTTGGTAGAAACTGGTTAGGTTGTCGCCCCACCCATCTCCGTCCATGTCTGACCATTGGTCGGAAATTTCGGGGAATGCATCTCCTCTTTGCTCCCTGATATTCAATAAAATCCCTGGATAGTCAAGGTCTTCAATTGTAGTATTGGTATAGAAGTAATTGTCTCCATATCCATCTCCATCAGTATCCACCCATTGTTCTTGGTCTTCAGGGAATGCATCATCGACATCAGCCCAACCATCAAAGTCGTAGTCAGGGCAACCGTCACGATTGTTTTCAAATGAGGCTCCTGCCTCATCTATACATTCATCTCCGGAAGGAACTCCTTGGTTGTCGCCATATCCATCGCCATCGCTATCTGCCCATTGGAATGGGTCTTCTGGGAATGCATCTTCAGGGTCTGTGAATCCGTCCAAATCAGTATCTGGGCATCCTCTAGTGACCGGATTTGTGGAACTACCATCCTTTAATGGGCATACGTCTCCGTTGACTCCATCGAAATTGTCTCCATAGCCATCATTATCTGTATCTGCCCATTGAGTGACATCATTGGAGAATTTATCTCCATTAAATCCACCAGGATTATCCCCATACCCATCACCGTCGGTATCTTTCCATTGAGATGTATCATCCGGGAATGCATCTGGATTAGAGCCATTTGGATTATCTCCTCGTCCATCACCATCTCTATCAGACCACTGACTTGAATCATCAGGGAATGGGTCGCCAGCATTGGAATAACCATCACCATCGCGGTCTGAACAACCAACACGATCTTCTGTTGATGTTCCAGCCTCATTGGGGCATTCGTCAGCATTATTTCCAGATTCGTTAGAACCGTATCCGTCATTATCTTCATCACACCACTGTGTTGAGTCATTAGGGAATGCGTCAGCGCCATAACAATCAGTTCTAGCTGGCCAATTACCATCTGGGTCTGACCATCCGTCACCATCGCTGTCCAAACATCCTAAGCGGTCAAATTCGGAATTACCCCAAATCGTAGGGCAACCATCAGGACGATCGCTAAGTTCGTTATCCCCAACCCAATCTCCATCAGTATCCAACCACTGTGTTCTATCTAACGGGAAAGTATCAATTTTTGATGCTACAGAAACCAAATCCCCTGGCCATTCTGTTGGCCTAATAGTCAGCCAAGAAACATTAACGAAGTTGTCACCCCATCCATCCGCATCGGTATCGTTCCACTGAGTATTATCATTCGGGAATGAATCTCCAGTTTGATTATATCTTAGTAGATTGGATGAATTTAATGCGTAATGAGTTCCTTCAAAGTTATTATTGCCAATGCCGTCGCCATCTGTATCAAGCCATTGTGTACCGTCATTAGGGAATCTGTCAGCGCCTTCTGCGATAGTCCATCCGGAGTCTGCGTCAGAATATCCATCGCCATCAGAATCAGGACAACCGAATCGATCTTGAGTTGAAGTTCCCGCTGTTGTAATACAGGCATCTGGCTCGTTTGCCGGGGCAGGATTGTCTCCAAATCCATCATTATCTGTGTCATCCCATTGAGTTCCATCAGTAGGGAATGCATCATCTTGATTTAAAACGCCATCACTATCTAGATCTGGGTTCACTTTCCAATGATATACTCCTTCGTCATTTCTGCCGTGAGCCGAGATAATATAAAGGCCATTAGGGTGCCAATCTACTCCATAAATTGACCCACAATTATTGCCACCGCCACTACTGGTGCATCCTCCTGGGCGTGCTGCTGCTAGAGTGTCAATGATTGTTGGAGTCGTCGCGTATGTCTCAAAGACACGTACGCTTGCTCCATCGCTTTGGTAATAGGTATGAGCACCTGCGACCAGTGTTGAATCGGGTGAGAATTCTACATCATTACAAGAAGTGGAAGACGAATATACCCATCTTTCAGCCATTGAAGGATAATCGATCATTCTGATTCTGGCACCGGAACTTGCCCAAGCCTCACATACAACAATAGAATGTCCATCTGGAGACCAAGCGATAGCATTGATCGCACCTCTATTGGTATTACGAGTTCGGTTTTGAGTCCATGTATCTGTTTCATACACCCACATATCTTCATCGCCCCCGATTACAATTCTACTGCCATCAGGGCTCCAATCTACAGACTCAAATCTGTCCTCTCCGCCAGGAGTGAATGATGTTATTTCAGTACCATTTGAAGAATGATATATCTGTACTTCGCCATTTGTTCCACTATTGCCAGACCGCCCTACAACAACGGCGATCATTGAACCGTCAGGGCTGTATTCAAGCTCTTTTGCTTGGTCACCGCTGCCGACATCGACACTAATTTGGTATAGTTCGGAAACATTGTTTGCGTAGTACACCGTCATTTGGTCACTGTCATCTAATGCTCCAATATACATGCCATCGGGCGACCAAGCGACATCATACAATCCATTTATCTGTACTGATTTTATGTTTATTTGGCTCGTAGCATTCCACACGCGTAACCAAGAACCATCAGAGGTGATGTAATATTCGCCATCAATGCTGAATAATGAGATGTAATAATCTGAATTGGAAGCTTGGCGTGAATCTTGTAAGTAGCCCCCATTTTGTATTGACCATGGGTCATTCTTGTCACTTGTCCCATCGCCATCTCTGTCCGGGCAACCAACTCTATCAATTGTGCTATTTCCTGCCGCTATAGGACAATCATCGACCGAATCATCGATTCCATCCATGTCGGTATCGCCTGCTGTGGCAAATGGTAAAAATATCATTGAAATTAATGTGAGCATCAATAATGTGCTAATTTTTTTCGTATGACGGTCACTCATATGGCTGGCCCCTATTTTGGTATCACAGTGTCATAAAAGGCTTTGCGGTCGTATTGCTCATGTCTAAATCATGTAGTCTCAGTCAAATGAGCGAATGGTTCATGCACAAATTGCTCAACCGCAACCTATGAGCGGTGGCTTACCGAAGGTCAATATTGCAGTCGCAGACCGCGTATTGCTCCATCTTCTTCAACAAGACCATCAAGTAGATAGATACGTTGTTTCCTATGCTTTGACCCGACCTGGAATCGCTGATGCATGTGCGCAGCACCCTCCAAATGTTAGCCGTTCAATGAGGGGCCTCCTAAAAAATGAGTATGTTACCGAACATACCCGTAGTATCCGTGGCGATGATAGGCGGCAAAAAACATGGCAATTAACTAATTTAGGCCGTGTTTTCGCAAAAAACAGAAGGGACGAATTAGGCTTAACCAAAGTATTGGTAAGAGATGTTGAAGGCGATTTACTTGAAGTGGAAGCAAAACAAGCACCAACAAGGATTTCTGCTGATATTTCCATACTACAAGTTTTGCTTCATGCTCAACACGAGGGGATTCTAACTTTCGGAGATATCCGTTTTGGCAAAATTAGTCAAGGCGACTCCGACGACATGCCAAAACCAGGCAGACTTACGCCCCTTGTAGGTGCACATGCAACATATCACACCGAGCCTCCAGTCACTCGACCTGTCCATGGCAGAAAGGATGAGGTCGCCGAATTGGATAGTTGGCACTCGCAAAGAAAACCTTGCGCAGTAGTACATGGAATTGCAGGAATTGGAAAATCAACCTTAGTTGCACATTGGTTACAGAAGAGAATGGATACCGATCCAAATATCTCAGTTTGTTGGTATCCATGTCAGCCATGGGATACAGCACTTGGTTTGGCGACGAGCCTTCTCCATAGATTTGGTATTGATGAATCACACGACCCTTACAATCTGATAGAGACGTTACCGCTAACTCCAGGTGCAAAAATGGATGTTGACACATGGAGGCGGAGATTGTTGACATATCTAACCGATGCCAATACAATCAGAGAGCGCTTCAATAGTGAAAAAGGTGGCCCTCCTCCGTATTGGTTAATTGTAATTGATGACATTCATCACATCATTGATGAAGCAAGAGATCTGCTAGGGGCTTTGATTCAAATTTCTAAGAACACTCCATTGAAATTATTATTTATCAGCAGAACTTCTCTCGATATCTATGATAGAAGAGACGTTCATACAAGAGATGTCGTAAAAGAACTTGCATTGAGTGGATTGAGCCTAGAAGAAACTGGCAATTGGTTGGACGATTTGGCTAATAACTCATCACTTGAAGTCGGTGAAATACATGCTGCCACAGGCGGGCATCCTCTCGCATTGGAACTACTGGAACTTTATGGAAATCCCACTCACAGCGATTGGTTAAGATTCTTGGATGAAGAGATTATTACTCACTTACCCGATGGCGAAAGAGAATTATTACTGACCCTTGCTGTTGCCAAAAAACCTGTCGCTTGGGCCAAATTAGCAAAGGCCGTTGGATGGGAAGGTGTTCCACCTGAGAACCTGATCTCTCACGGATTGTTGTTGGAATTAGAAGAGGGGATGTGGCTTCATGAAGCAATGCGAGAACGCTTGTTGAGAGATGTCGGAACTGCTCAGAATGAGCGCAAAAAACAATTGGATTGATGATTAAAAATCATTGGCCGACATGTGTTCATCGATCCATTGCAATAGTTTTGCTTTTGGTAACGCGCCAGCCTTGTTAGAAATCAATTTACCATCATGATAGAGATACAATGCAGGTATTCCTCGAACTCCAAGTTTTCCAGCAGTCTTTGTATTTGCATCAGTGTCAACCTTTGCGATGAGTATTTCTCTTTCTTTAGCAACATCAGCAAGAATTGGTGCTATTGCCTTACAAGGACCACACCAAGCTGCCCAAAAATCAACTAGTACCCAACCGCCCTCGTTGATTGTTTCATCATATGTTCCATCTGTTACTGCTCTAACCTCGCCCATTGGCTCACCTATCAATATCTCAATGGTGGTGTTTTATGAGTCTTTGCACGACAAATTTAGCATAATTTCGCAAAATGCTGAAAAATTCTCGCGGCAAGCCTAATGAGAAGTCGCCGCTTGGCTCGCTTTGAGGGACAATATTGATTATCGCACCCAGTGTTTTGACGTCCGACTTAAGTGACTTAGCAAACGCATGCCAAAAGGCAGTAGATGCAGGTCTCGATTGGCTTCATTTGGATGTCATGGATGGAAACTTTGTGCCAAATCTAACCTTTGGCCCGCCTGTAATTAAGGCATTGAGAAAGGCACTTGGAGATGGTCCAGTGTTTGATGCTCACCTAATGATTACGAATGCTGAACAATCATTCCAACAATATATTGATGCGGGATGTAACCACATTTCAGTCCATGTTGAAGCTGTAACTCACCTTCACCGCTTAGTCACCGCTATTAGAGAGGCTGGAGCGAGTGTCGGTGTTGTACTAAATCCTGCAACTCCGATAGATGCGGCCCTTGAGGTCCTTTCTGAAATCGATTTGATATTGATAATGAGTGTTAATCCTGGCTTTGGTGGTCAATCTTTTATCCCAACAGTCGAAAAGAAAATCCGCAGGTTAAACGCCGCAATACAAGAACAAGTTTCTGCGGGAGGTCGCCCAGTTCAGATTCAAGTTGATGGTGGAGTAAAAGCACACAATATTGCAATGTTAAGAGATTGGGGTGTGAGCAATTGTGTTGTAGGTTCAGGTTTATTCAATGATTCACGTGCCCTAGTAGACAATCTTGCTATTATTCACAAAGCACTAGAGTGAGAAGGAGTTTTTGAAATGCGCATTTTGATTGCGTCAACCCTTTACCCGATTCCAACAAATGTTGCAAGGGGTACTTTTGTTGCAGATCATGTTGATGCATTGAAAAAATCGGGGCATGAAGTAAGAGTATTGAATCCACTTCCGCGAATGTTGAGATATTACGAAACTGGCCGTTCAACATTAACTGGAGTAGCCAAGGCACCTACATCTTATGAGCATGGAGAGGATAAAATATTCTCTCCAAGATACTGGGCTTTTCCAGAAAGCCCCTATCCAGAATTTACAATATCAAGCATTAAGCGACGCCGCAAAGGCATCGAGGAATGGTTGGCTGATTGGCGCCCAGAAGTAATAATTTCTCACACATTATGGCCCAGTGCATTCTTAGCAACCCACCTTGCAAAGAGATGGAATGTCCCTTGCGTAGGTGTTGTTCATGGCTATGATTTTGATGTAGCCCTTTCACATAAAAATACTAAAAAATCGTTACAACAAATATTGAAAAAAATAGATCATCTCGTCTTAGTGTCTAATCGTTTGAAGGATATCGCCATCTCCAATAATTTCGCCGAAGAAGATTGTAGTGTCATTCCATGCCATGTTTCAGTAGAAAATGAATGGCTCAAAGGTATCAAGAATTGGCGAGGTAGATGGCGTAAAGATAAACTGGAAATACTATTCCCTGGCGATGCTAGACGTCCAGAAAAAAACCATTACTTAGCATTAAAAACCGGTGAAGAATTAGAACGAAGAGGTTGGGTTGTAGGAATTACAACACTGAATCAACAACCGCGCAGTATCGTGTGGGATAGAATGCTTGTAGCATCGGTTACTCTGATAACTTCCAAGAGAGAATCTGGACCATTGGTGGCGCGGGAATCAATCGCCTGTGGAACTCCTGTTGTTGCTGTTGATGTCGGTGATTTGAGCGAATGGCTTCCCAGTAAATTCATCTCTCAAGAATATGATGAGTTGCAGTTGGCTGATGCGGTTGAGAATGCCATCGCTGCGGACTGGAAAAAAGATAAAATCGAATTACCCGAGAGATTTAGCATCAAGCATTGTCAAGACTCTTGGGATTCACTTTTGAATAGATTAGTGAAGCAATGAAGTAGATTGCAGGTAGTGAAACGCCGATAATAAAGTCCCGATTCCATAGTGAATAACTTGCGATTGCTACCGATGAGATCAATAGAATCCAAGCGCTCATATTGCCCTTGACAAGAGACCAAGAGCAACTCAAATGAATGGAAAGTATTAGCAAGAAAAATGAAGTAATCGATGAAGCGAACGCTGCAGAAGCAATCGCTTGTGTTATGCCTATTTCAGAGAAATGTGAAATTAGGACCCATCCAACTAGACTACCGAAAACCACTACTAGTGACACGAATAAGGTGAATTTCCAAGGTTTTTTCCCAGCCTTTAATGCCGTGTAAAAAGGAGTGGACAATAACGTCATTGACCACCCAAATAAGAGTATGAAGAAGATGTCGACTGCCGACGCACCTAGACTTCCATCGGTATATTGTAACGGGAATGCAATCGGCAAAAGTAACCATACGATGATAGCGCCGCAATAAAATCCAATCGGCATAAGGTTGAAACAAAAATGCATTGACTTGACCATTTCAGATTTGAATGCTGAGTCATCGTCACGGACATTACCAAGTACCGGCAATAATGCTGAACGCATCGCTTGGGGGACCACTAATCCGGCCAGCCATGCCAATTGTGCTACGTGGAATAATGCAGCGGCATCAATACCCATGTATCCGGCTAAAATGAACTTTTCAATTCTGATCACATATGGCAATATTCCTAATGTTATTGCGAATGGCATTGCTGAAAAAAACAGTTGTTTGGGGCTTGTCCATGACTCTCCTAAATCACTCCAATTCCATATCTCTTTAGATAGCCAAAGCGGTTTAGATAATTTTGCTAATTGTATTAATGAGAATACCCATGAAATAAAAGCCCCAGATAAAAATGCAACTGCGAAATACTCAACATTATCAGATCCTTTAATGAATAAAAAGCAGTACAGTGCCGTGGTTATCGCACGCTCGATTACTTTAGTAACGCCTTCAATACGCGCTTCTCCAATAGCCCTTAGTGCACTTCTAGGCGCATATGATGCAATATGAACAATAGCGATAATGGATGTTAGAACCAATAGTGGAATTTCATTTTGCCAAGATGGAATGAGTTGTGGTGTTAGTAAAAGAGTTAGTAAAAAGAATGGAATGGCGATTTTTAGTTGCATTCCGTATACTCGCCAAACAGCGGGCCATACTAGATGAGGCGCTTTTACCCCATCTCTTGCCAATAATGTTGGAAGCCCTAAATCGATTATTAAGAAAGTAGTGGCAAATAAATCAAGCAGAATAACGAATAAACCATAATCACTTGATAGCAATGAACGAGTCAGAATGACTTGACCGACTAGTGCTAAAAACACAGCAAATAGGTCTGCACCAGCAAGCCAAGTAGAATCTCGTTTCATCTCGGGTAGACGGAATCCACCCGGTTGTGACATGCTTATCGCAACGGCTGATGAGTTTTCAAGCATCGTATTGGATAGCACAGGTTCAAAGCCATTTGGCGCGAGGCGATGATGAGGCGAGACAATGGTTACAGTTGATTGGTTAGCACAAGAAGTCCTTGTAGCAGTCCCAGATGCAGATGTTGAAGTCATCGATTTACACGGCTCAGGAGACCATTTTCATGTTCGCATTATCGCTGCAGAATTTGAGGGTATGCGCCCACTACAACGCCAAAAGCAAGTTTTAGCGCACATGAAGCAACATATTCCTCACCCAGTTCATGCACTTGATTTGAAGTGTATGACTCCAGCACAAGCAGAAACTGCTGGTGATACAGCGTTTGACCCTCATGGCGGTGGACAAGGAATCCACATTCGCCGAATAAAGAAATTAAACAAGGAGTGATAAATATGCAATGGACCAATGAGGAAATACAAGCAATAGTTGACGAACACGCTTTGGTGTTGTTCATGAAAGGCGACCCTAATGAACCACAGTGTGGGTTTTCAAGTAGAGCTGCACAGGTTTTGCAGACTTTTGGTGAACCATTCGCTGCAGTAAACATTCTCAGCGACCCTAGAGCAATTCCCTCGGTTTGTGCTTGGTCTGATTTCCCTACAATGCCGCAAGTGTTTGTTCAAGGCGAATTGGTCGGAGGATCTGACATCGTTTTGGAAATGCTCGAAGATGGCTCTCTAAAGGAAATGTTTGATGCAGGCCGCAAGGCTTGAACAGGCGTTTTATACACCCGTATTGTCGGTGGTTTTATGGGAGACGATTCACGACGCCTTGTTAGCGATGGTGGCGAGTCTATCGTCGATTTCGATAACAAGGCCTTCAAGCCTATTCCTCAATCTGGAATTGACCTTGCCGTCTCAGCGATGAGCACGGGTGTAATGTACCGCTACCAACCGAAACAAAATGAGCAATCTCTCACTGCAAAGTTAGAACGTAGTTTCTCCCAATACATGGGAGTAAAACATACAATCGGGACCAATTCCTGTGGCTCTGCAATGTATATTGCACTCAATGTGGTTGGTGTCCAACCTGGTGATAAAATCCTTACCAATGCCTTCACTTTTCATGCAGTTCCATCCGTAATTCATCATGCGCATGCAGTTCCAGTTTTGGTTGAAAGTAATCGTGAATGGGCCATGGATGCTGAAGACCTTGACAAAAAAGCAAGTGAAAGCGGAGCAAAGGTGTTGTTGATGTCCTACATGAGAGGTCACGTTCCAGATATGGATGCGGTCATGGAAGTTGTCAACAAGCACAATCTCATTCTTATCGAGGATTGTGCTCACGCCTATGCTACATTATGGAACGGTCAAATGCTCGGAACCTTTGGTGAAATAGCATGTTTCTCGACCCAATCTTCGAAAGGATTGAGTGCTGGTGAAGGTGGACTTTACATTACAAGTAATGATGAATTTGCTGCAAAGGCTGTTCTTTATGCTGGTTCATATGAGCGCTTGTGGGCCAAACATTTCGACCTTGACCCCGAGATAATGAATCGTTTACAAAATCAAATCCCTGGCTATTCAATGCGCATGCAAGAAGTTACTGCGGCTATGTTAACCCCTCAAATTGAACGCTTAGAAAAAATCAAGAAAACCCATACTGAGAACTGGAACTTACTTCACAGCCTCATCGATAACCATCCTAATATCGAAATTCCAATGCCATTGCCGCAAGTTGAAAGTTTCTGTGATACCATGCAATTCCACTTGAACGGACTTTCTAGAGAGAAGGCAGACCAATTCATTGATCTGATGAAGGTCGAAGGCATCCCAATGCAAATATTCGGAGCCAAGCGCAACGCTCGCGATTACCGCCAATGGGAATATATCGAAGCGCACAAGCAAGAATTAGGTGAAACTATTGCCAACATTGAATTTGCTTGCGACTTGTCGCTTCAACCTCATTTAACAAAGGAAAACATGCATACAATCGCACAAGTGTTCCATGATGTGTTGGCCTACATCAATGCTCAGTGATTCACACTGGGCGGCCAACTGCATATGCCTTCCAGCCCTTGGAAGTCAGTTCATCTAAGTTCAGCACTCTGCGTCCATCATAGATGAGTGGGGTGCGCATTTGTTTTAGAAGCGCAGACCAATCGAGGTCAAGGCATACTTTGTGAGCGGTAACAAGAACGGCCATATCGTAGCCTTTTGCTTCTGAGATATCGGAAATCACTTCGATGCCTTCGGGGAACATTGTACCTTCTAAATGCGGGTCCCATGCACCAACAGAGATTCCTTTCGCCATCAAAGTCTCCGCCAAAGGTTCAGCGGGTGTTTCTCTTGGGTCGCCTACTTCTGCTTTGTATGACCAGCCGAGTAAGAGTACTTTGGCATCACTAGCAGGAACATCTGCATTCCACATCAAGTCGCTTAAGACACCAGCAACATGGCTTGGCATCGAGCGGTTAACGGCTCGTGCTGCGGTAATCAATCCTGCAGGGACTCCGACATCAGCAGCTCGTTGAATCAGGTAATATGGGTCAACTGGAATACAGTGCCCTCCAACTCCAACACCAGGTGTATATCGATGGAAATTCCATTTGGTCGCTGCTGCTGATAATACATCTTCAACATCGACATCTAAGGCTGGAAAAATCCGAGCAAGTTCATTGACTAGGGCGATGTTGAGATCACGTTGAACGTTTTCGATAACTTTAGCAGCCTCAGCAACTTCGAGTTTGCCGACATAGCGGACATCTTCCGTTGTCAATTTCGAATACAACTGGACGAGTCGTTCTCCGATTTCGGGATTTTCACAACCGATGACACGTGCGACTTGACGAACGCCGTGTGCAGGGTCGCCGGGATTGAATCGTTCAGGACAATAAGCAATCTCTAAATCTTCACCGATGACAAGTCCCAATTCTTCGATGATTGGATGCCAAGTTTGTGCAGTTACGCCCGGATAAACTGTTGATTCAAGAACGACTATCGTGCCAGAGCCTTTTGGAATCGCTTCAAAGACATCTCTACCTGCTCCAGCGACATAGGAAAGGTCGGGTTTGAGGTCATGGGTAATTGGTGTAGGAACGGTTACCAAAATGAAATCGCAGTGCGGTACTGCTTCAGCTGCAGAGTTGGTGATGTGCCAATTCGGCGTACCTGGTGCTGGCATAATATCATCAACATCTGGGTCGCCAGTTGGGTTCTTTCCTGCTTTGACCATGTCGACTGTGCGTTGAGAAACATCTACACCCCAGACTTCGAAGCCTGCATCGTGGAAACCGATGGCAGTTGGCAAACCCACATATCCTAAACCAATAATTCCGACTGTTAGATCGCCGTTTGCAATCTTTGCAACAAATGAACTGCTAATATCCATGCTTAGAGGGCGAGGCTCTCTCCAATTGAACATAACGGTCTAAACTTAAGCTATATCCTCTATTGTGAAAATCTATTTTTCAAAGATTCAACGGTTCGCTGTATACGTATAGGGTATAGGTTAAAGTTTAGCCAACGCTAGGACTGGCTGATACTATGTCTAAGAATCATTGGCCTATTGGGGGGGGGATCCATTCAGCCATAGGACAATTGATACCTGAAGGAGCTACAATTTTGGAGCTAGGAAGTGGAGATGGAACAAAGCAGTTGGCACAAAAATACACTATTTGGTCCATAGAACATGATGAGAAATGGGTTGGGTATTGCGATCTTGCGAATTACATACATGCTCCGATAATTAGTCTATTGGATGGAAATATTCAATGGTATGATCCTTCGATTCTAGAAGTTTCAATTCCGGCAAGTTACGATCTTATCTTAATTGACGGGCCTCCAGGGAAATATGGTCGTGAAGGTATTCTCGAGAACTTTCACTTGTTTAGAACAGATGTGCCGATTATCATAGATGATACAATTCGAAACCATGAAGCAAATATCGCAAGAGAAATGGCTTACAAACTCAACCGTCCGTTGTATGTTTTTTGGAATTTTAGCATCATTGTACCGAATTTATTATCGAAGACTCAAGTTGCAACAATACAAAGAGAGGCGATTCGAGTTCTTGAGAAAGAAGATGATACATATTTAGAGATGTTCTTCTCATCGGCAGAAACAATTATCCATCCAAATAGATCTGAGTGGCACAAATTCATTGGCAAGATTGTAGATCATGCTAAAGATGTAGAACGGATCAAATCATCCTACTCATATCGGATAGGTCGGTTCGTGACATACCCTTTCAGAATAATTGCAAATCTGCTTCGTAGCAAATAGGAGGGGCATTTCCGCTCAACTTCGCTGTGAAACATCTACACCCCAGACTTCAAATCCGGCATCAAGAAAACCAATTGCTGTTGGTAGACCAACGTGACCCAATCCAATGATACCGATTTTCTGCATGGTAAATGGCTTGAGGCAGGGGGTTTTCAAGATAGTGGTGGGGATGGCGTTTGTGAGTCAAATACGGCAGATTAATTGCGATACCATCGCCGCCTTTATGAGGGCCGACAAAATACCGCCTAACATGGAATCCGAACAAGGGATGGAACCACTTACTCCTTTATGGGGCAAGCGTCCGATAGTTCTGCTGCCTTTCATTGTCTTGAGAGATGTGGTTCAAGCAAGGCATTTACTACGCTTATTGGTAAAACGCGACCTCACAGGCCGATACAGAAGAGCCCACCTCGGCTATGCATGGTCTGTATTGGAACCATTATTACTAGCAATTGTGTATACTTTTTTGTTCACCATATTATTAGGTTCTACAGATAGATTCTACTCTGTTAAAATCATCATCGGGATTATCGGTTGGCAGCTTTTTGCTCGGTCAATTACCGCTTCGACCCGTTCAATCAGCAGTTCTATTAATTTATTTCAATTTGCGAGAATACCCAAAACAGTCTTCGCCACAAGCAGCGTTATGACCAATTATGTTCTCGCTATAATCTCACTCACTTGCCTTATTCCATTTTTCTTCATCTATGACCTACCAATCTCCACTAGTCTAATTCTCGTACCATTCTGGCTCTTTGTGATTTGTTTCACTGGTTGGGGGATTGGATTGATGTTAGCTCCGATAGCCTGCAAGGTTCCAGACGTAATTAATTTGGTAAATTTCTTGGTCAGAGCAGGTTTTTTCCTATCTCCTGTAATGTGGACCTATGATATGTTTGCGAGACGGTTTGGTGGTGGGTGGCATTCCGTGGTTGCTCACATGAACCCAACGGTAGTCCCTATTACTGAAATGCGTGATGCGATTCTTGGAGAGAGTTCCAACATTCCCAACTATGGATACATGATGTGCTTCAGTGTAGCG
>Ga0209711_10001679_pt1 | contig 21067 bp, 19 predicted proteins | sample ArcticOcean_MG_C_7_FD_187441 | JGI IMG/M metagenome (GOLD analysis project Ga0209711, IMG submission 187441) | Marine microbial communities from western Arctic Ocean - ArcticOcean_MG_CB11_88 (SPAdes) (version 2) | ecosystem: Environmental > Aquatic > Marine > Oceanic | place: Arctic Ocean...
TTTGTGGTGTTAGTGTGTTTTCCATTTTATGTCCTCTCGTTTAATGTGATTCTTCAGATGCCAAACTTATATACATGATGGTTAATACCATAAAAATAAAAGCTTGAAGTGTTATTACAAGTATATGGAATATTGCCCACATACTACCCGGTATTGGAATTATGTACCAAGGTAATATTGCTATCAGGAGAAATACTAATTCTCCAGTAAACATATTCCCAAAGAGTCTTAAAGCTAAACTTAATGGTTTAGCTATCTCTTCTACCATAGTTAATACAAAATTTATTGGTGCTAGAGCAATTCCAAAAGGATGAACGAGGAATGATTTAAAATATCCTCCGAGACCTTTATTCTTCACATTGTAATAAATACAAATTATAAAAACCGTTAATGCCATGGCAAAAGTTGTATGAGGGTCAGTTGTTGGCACAACTTTTAGAGCAGGCTTTCCATCTTGACCTACAATACCCATCATCTCTGCAGCTTTAGGTAATAAATCTACAGGAATTAAGTCCATTGCATTCATTAAAAACACCCATACAAATATTGTAAGGCCGAGGGGGCCAACTATTTTATTGGGCTTTGGGAAAGCTTCTTTTACAAGTCCATTAACAAAATCTATAAGGGTCTCTAAAATATTTTGTGCACCTGTTGGTGCGCCAACAGAAACATTTTTTCCAACTTTATATGCTACCCACATTACTCCAAACATGATTAATGTGCTAAAAAACATTGTATCTACATTAATTTGCCAGAATCCATCACCATATTGCAGTGACTGTAAATGATGCGATATATACGCTACCGGATTATCTGTTGCTGGACCTTCACCTTGACTCATAAAACCTGTTCTCGTCTTTCAATTAATAAATATTCTTGGACTTATAGAAGACATAACCTAGTTGGGCTAAAGAAAATGCTATTATTATTTCTATGGCGACAAGATTTAAATGTACAATTCCTAAATAGAAACCAATTAAAACTAAAAATAACCTAAAAACAACGCTTTTCAATAACACCAAGGCGCTTCTTGCCTGTTCTTGCTCTGAAGCTGCTTTACCAGCTGCGTTTACACTACGTGCAAGGAGTAATGAATTTACTATTGACATAAAACCGCCATATAACGACGATAATATGTTAGCTGAGCCTAAACTCAAAAAAACAAGTGCTACAATTATAGAAATTGAGCCCTGATATATTATTACCCTTAACACTTTTGATGTTCACCATGAAGCAAAAAACCACTACCTTAATGGTCATGAGTATTATAGAGGACAATTATGTTTAGTTCAATTTATATACAGAAAAATATAGAAATCAATTTTTTTTAAATTTAGCCACAATTCCTTGTAATTCGTTCAGGCTCTTGTATTTTATTTCTATCTTGCCAGCGCCCGCAGCATTGTGGTTTATTTTAATATCTGCAGCCAAATACTCAGAAAGCTCTTTTTCTAAAGAAACTGTGTCATGATCAACATCTTTTGTTTGTTTGACAGGTTTCATCTTAAAATTACGAACTAAAGCTTCAACAGCACGCACAGATAATTTTCTTGAAATAGCTTGTTTAATTATTGATTCTTGCAGGGTTGCATCAAGGGAAAGAACTGCTCTTGCATGGCCCATTTCAATTGAACCGGCAGCTAGTTTTAACTTAACATATTGAATAAGTTCATTTAGTCTCAAAATATTAGTAATATGTGATCTAGACTTTCCAGTATATTTCGCAATATCATCATGAGTCATGTCATATTCTGTGTTTAATTTATTAAGAGCTTCTGCCTCTTCAATGGCGTTTAGCTGTTCTCTTTGTACATTTTCAACGATAGCAATCAGCGCTGATTCTTTATCAGTAACATCCATAACTATTGCATCAATCATGTCTTCTCTTATTGACTGCATTGCTCTCCATCTTCTCTCGCCAGCTATTAACTCATAACCATCCTTTCCTTTGCGGACTATTATTGGTGCTAGTTGGCCATTTTCCTTAATAGAGGAGGCCATTGATTCGAGAGATTCATTAAAGAATACTTGTCTTGGCTGATCTTTGTTTCTTGTAATCTTATCTACTGGAATAGATAAAATTCTCTGATTTGAATTCTCCTCATCAGTGCGGAGTGTTTGCGTATTTTTATTTACAGGTTTAGCGCTAAGTAGTGCTTCAAGACCTGAGCCCAAGGCTTTTCTTTTTGTCATAAGCTAAATATAACTCGGTATTGATTAGATGTATAGATTACAGTTTTTCTTGTTTTAATATTTCACCTACTAAAGACAAATATGAAAGCGCCCCTTTTGAGCTTTTGTCATATTTAATAACAGGAAGCCCATGACTTGGCGCCTCAGCAAGCGTAATGTTTCTAGGTATCATGGTTCTATAAAGTTTATCAGTAAAAAATTTTATAAGCTGTGCGCTTACATCAATGGCAAGATTATTTCTTGGATCAAACATTGTTCTTATAATCCCTTTTATCACAAGATTTTCATTGCTGCTGGATTTAATTGTATCAATGGTTGTCATAAGTTCACTTAGGCCCTGTAGAGCAAAAAATTCACATTGCACAGGAATAAGAACTCCCGTTGCAGCTGTTAAGGCATTTACCGTTAAGATGTTTAGGGATGGTGGGCAGTCAATAATTATATAATCAAACTTAGATTCATGTTCGGTCAAAATATTCTTTAACGTAAACTCTTTTGACTCAGAAGACAAAAGCATTACCTCTGCTTCTGTTAGCTCAGGGGTCGCAGGTAAAATTGTGAACCCCAAATCATCAAGAGGCATCAAGCAACTTTCTATCTCATTTCTTCCTAAAAGGGCATCATTAATAGAATAATTTAAAGTGTGCGGGTCAACGCCGCATCCTCTTGTCGCGTTTGATTGCGGATCAAGATCTACAAGCAAAGTTTTTCTCTTGGTTTTAGCAAGACTCGCGCATATATTTATACATGAAGTTGTTTTACCTACACCGCCCTTTTGATTTACAACTGCCAGGACTTCCGTCATTATGTAATCTCTAAAATATATCTGTTTGTATCAAAGTAAGGGGTTTCAATTTTTGTAATATCTATCTTTGCCTTTAAGCTATCGCAATGTTTATTCATATCATCTTTTAGAATAAGTGCGTTTGAGCCTGTGAGTAAAAATATTTTTGAGGTAGCTCCCAAATTATTTCTGACCATATTAACAATATATGCCAGCTTTGCTTCAAATGATAATTTAGACACCACCTTGTTGCTAAAGTTTTTGAAAATTACTGCTGCGGGACTTTCTGTTATTATCATTTTATTAATATCAGTCTTCACTATATCTATATTTTCTAACTTAAGTATTAGCTTAACATGTTCTAAAAACCTTATAGGATTATCTCTTCTATCTAACAGAGTAATATGGTCATCTGGCCTAAAAAAGGATAATAATATCCCTGGTATTCCTGCTCCTGTACCAATATCTAGTAGCGGCCCCTTTGGAAGATGACTAAGCATAGAAAGCGAGTCAAAAAAATCTCTTTGTAAAAAATACGTACGGTCACGCGTAGAAATTATATTATTTTGTTCATGCCACTTAAAAAGTAGCCTAAGATATTCTTCTACCGTCTCAATAACAGAATTATCAACATTTAATGACAATGCCGTTAAAATCTTATCTAGTTCAGGGTCTGGTTTAATCATAGTGTTATTTGTGGGTTGGTGAGTAACAGGATAATAGCAGGTTTTTATAAAGAGTGTTTTTTAATATATATTCTCAATAAAGAAATAATCGCAGGGGTTACTCCAGAAATTCTAGAAGCCTGGCCTAATGTGTCAGGCATAATTTCTGATAATTTTTCTTTTGCCTCGTTAGATAAACCTTTAATTTCGTTATAAATTATTTGCCCAGGAATTTTTATATTTTGTGTTTTTAAACTATTTAACACTTCTCGATCTTGTCTCTTCAGGTATCCTTCGTATCTTTCCTGTATTGCAACCAAGTGGCCAATATCTGAATTTATAGTTTCACCAAAAGATTCTAATCCCTGAATATCTTTATATCCAATATCAGACATTTTAAGTAAACTCTTCATTGTTTGGGCGTTCTTTAACTTAAGATTAAACTTTTTTTCTAAAATTGAAGAAACTTTGCTGGATGGTAATATTTTTATTTCCTCAAGCCTTTTGCTTTCGGCCTCAATCTTTTTAATTTTGTTTTGCAGAAATAACAATCTCTCGGTAGAGACAACTCCGAGTTTATGACCAACAGCCGTTAATCTTTCGTCGGCATTATCTTCACGCAGTCTCAGCCTGTGTTCTGCTCTGCTAGTGAACATCCTATAAGGTTCGGTCACGCCTAAAGTTACTAAGTCATCAATCATAACCCCTATATATGCTTGGTCTCTGTTAGGACACCACATCTCAATATTCCTGACAGAACAAGAAGCATTAATTCCTGCAATTATTCCTTGGGCAGCAGCTTCCTCATATCCAGTAGTGCCATTGATCTGGCCAGCAAAAAATAAATTTTTAATTTTTTTAGTTTCTAAATATTTTGTAAGTCCACGCGGATCAAAGTAACTATACTCTATTGCATATCCGGGCTGGGTGATTTCACAGTTTTCTAATCCCTTAATTGTTCTTAAAAAACTTAATTGAACATCTTCAGGCAAACATGTTGAAAGACCGTTGGGATATATCTCTTTGTCTGAAAGAGTTTCTGGCTCAAGGAAAACCTGGTGAGAGTCCTTGTCATAAAACCTCTCCACCTTGTCTTCAATAGAAGGGCAATATCGTGGTCCAACAGAATCTATAACTCCATTATACAGCGGTGACAAAGATTGATTATCTTTGATAATTTTATGTGTTTTATTATTTGTATAAGTTATATGACATGGTGTTTCAGAGATAATATTTGGAGTCTGGCCATAATGATCATGCATATATGATAAGCATGGCTTATTTTCATCGCTTCCTTGTTCTTCTAGTAAGGAATAGTCTATTGAGCTTTTTAAAATTCTTGGTGGCGTGCCAGTTTTAAGACGCCCAAGAGAAAACCCATATTTTTTAAAAAAGTTTTCTAGTTCATTTGATGCATTATCGCCCAGTCTACCCGCAGAAAATGATTTATTTCCAACATGGATTTTACCGCCAAGGAATGTTCCTGTTGTTAAAACAACCGTTTTTGCAAAAATTTTAACGCCATTAGACATGACCACTCCTTGAAGGGTTTCATTGTCTACAATAATATTAGACACCATGCCTTCTATAACACTAAGGTTTGTTTGAGCGTCAATTGCTTGCTGCATTTTTAACTTATAGGTATCTCTGCATGTTTGAATTCTTGTTGCTTGGACAGCCGGGCCTTTGCTAGCATTAAGCTTACGCCTCTGCAACGCAGAATAATCTGCAATTTTACAAATTAGGCCATCTAAAGCATCAACTTCTTTTGCCAAATGTGATTTACCTATCCCTCCAACAGCAGGGTTACAGCTCATCTGTCCAATGCTATCATGCTTCATGGTAACGAGAGCTACGCTAACATTTGCTCTTGCAGCAGCATGTGCAGCTTCACAACCTGCATGCCCTCCACCTATCACAATTACATCAAATTTTTTCATAATTATTTACCAATACAAAAGTCTGAGAATATTTTATCTAACAAATCCTCGTTGACATCTCCACCCATTATAGCAACTAAGCTAACATGGGCTAAGCGTAATTCCTCTGCCACTAACTCTAATTGTAGATTATTGTTGCAATCAAGTGCCATGTAAAGGTTTTCTAAGCAAGATTTTAGATGTTCACGGTGACGCAATCTTGCTGTACCGGTTGTTTCATCATCTGGGACACTATTCTCAGACAGCTTCCTTTTTAGATTATCCATGCCAAGATTTTTAGTTGTAGACACGTTAAAATAATTAACACCGCTTCTGCTTATCACTGCTGGGTCAGCTCCAGTAAGGTCAATTTTATTGTTAACAACCCAATAATTATTAATTTTATTTTCAACAATTAAAGCCTCATCCTCTTTATCAAAACCAACAAAATCATCTACAACATATAAAACCAGGCTTGCTGTATTTATAGATTTTTTGGTAATTTCTATGCCTTGCAATTCTATACTGTCAGAAGTTTTTCTAAGCCCAGCCGTATCAATAATAGTAATATTATTTTTAGCAAGAACTACTTTGTGGTGAAGAGCATCTCTTGTGGTCCCGGGCATTGATGAAACTATTGATCCTTGCTCCCCAAGAAGAAGATTTGCGAGGGATGATTTTCCAACATTAGGTTTCCCGATGATTGTTATAATAGGTGTTTTATTAACTACTATCCCATTATCTACAGACTTTATAAGTTTGCTTAACTTAGATATTAAAGAATTTATTGTATTAAAATTATTTTTGTTACTATTATCTGGAGAATCATCTTCCGGAAAATTAATACAAGCTTCAATATTTGCTCTAAGTATAAGCACTTCTTCAATTAATAGTTCTATGTTTTTTGAGAAGTTACCCTGAAGCGTAATCATTGCGGCTTTAGACGCGCTGATATGAGAAGCATTTATTAAATCTGCTATTGCTTCAGCTTGAACTAAATCAATTTTGTTATTTAAAAATGCTCTTTCGGTAAACTCGCCTGGTCTAGAAAGTCTTGCGTAAGTATCACAGATATTTTCTAAAATAAAATCCATTGTAATTGGATTACCATGTGACTGTATTTCTAACATGTCTTCGCCCGTATAAGAAGAGGGGCCTTTATAATAAATTACAATTACATCATCAATTAAAGCATTACTCTTATCATGTATTTTTACATTAGTTGCAAATCTTGGTTTAAGTTCGCGCCCTATAAAATCTTTAATTACTGTAAGTACATTTTTTCCTGACACTCTTATCACGCCTATAGCTGACTTCCCATGAGCTGTAGAAATTGCTGCTATTGTTTCTTTGGTCGTCATAGGGTTTAAGTAATTATTCTTTTATTAATAACATATTGTTGTGCTATTGAAAGAATATTATTTGTCACCCAATAAAGAACAAGCCCTGATGGGAAAGTTGCGAATAAGAAAGTAAAAACAAAAGGCAAGGCAAGAAATATTTTTGCCTGCATTGGGTCAGTAGGAGCTGGATTCAGTTTTTGTTGAGCATACATAGATATTCCCATGAGGACAGGTAAAATATACAATGGATCTGCGCTTGATAAATCTTCTATCCATCCAATAAAAGGTGCATGCCTCATCTCAACACTTTCAATAATTACCCAATATAGGGCAATAAAAACAGGTATTTGAATAAGTATCGGCAAACAACCACCCAAAGGGTTTACTTTTTCTTCCTTATAGATTTTCATCAACGCCGCACTAAATTGTTTTTTATCATCCCCGTATCTTTCTTTCAAAGCATTCATTCTTGGCGTTAATTTTTTCATTTTAGCCATGGACTTATAACTGGCCTCTGATAATTTGAAAAACACTATTTTAATCAAAATGGTGAGCATAATAATTGACCACCCCCAGTTGCCAAAAATTAAATGAATTTTTTCTAAAATCCAAAAAAGTGGGGCTGCAAGAAAAGTTAGAACACCGTAATCAACTGTAAGCGCAAGACCAGGCGCTAAGTCTGTTATTTCAGCCTGAACTTTTGGCCCTATGTATAATTTACTATCAAAGGACTGAGATTCACCGGGAGACAAAGTAATGTAATTATCAACACTCCCAATTTGGTAACTGTTTTTATTGTCTTCAGAAAGCAATCTTGTGTAAATAGTTTTTGTGTCAGAGCCTTTCTCTGATGGCAGCCATGCAGTAAAAAAATAATGTTGGATCATACTTATCCAGCTTGTCTTTGCTTTTTTTAGAAAACTTTCATCTGCTATGTCTGAGAAATCAATTTTATTAAATTTGTCTTCACTGTCAAAATAAGCTGCGCCAGTATAAGTGTAAAGCATTCCATTCCCTTCAGTCTCTTCACCACGGCTCAAAGTATTGTATTGTCTCCATTCAATTTTTTTGTTAGAAGTATTTTTAACTAGTTGTTGAACTTCAACCAGATGACTATTTCTGGTAAACGTGTAGCTTTTAATAACCTCTGTTAAGCCAGACGAGGTTCCTTTGATAGATACTGTTAATTTATTATTATTCCCAAGAGAATATTTGCTTTTAACTGAAGTGTATTCTGTTGGAGCATCTAATTCTCGGCTCTGGACATTAGCAAGAGCAGTATAGCGTGATCCTTTTGTATTATTTAAAAGCTTAACTTTTTCATCAGAAGACCCAAAATATTTTAGGTATTTAAGCAGTTCTGAAGAAATTATAGCTCCGTCATTTAGGCTAATATCAACCTTCAGCGTGTCTGTTATTACTTCAATGCTTTTATTGAAACTAACCGGATTGCTTTTAATGATTTCTTGTTTTGGTTCTACATATGTTTGCTCGTTTATTGAGCTTGTCTCTGGGATATTTGGCTGCGAGTCAGTAATCGGCTGGCCACCGTCATTATTCGATGCGTCAAACAGTAAAATAAGAACTAGAAATAAAGAGCTATATAAAAATATTCTATTATTCATGCGTTTTTGACCCAAGTTTTGGAATAGGGTCATAGCCATGACTGCCACCAGGGCGGCAACTAATTAATCTTTTTCCTGCGTAATAAAGACCTCTCAAAAGACCGTGTTCCTTAAGAGCTTCTAACGTATATTCTGAACAAGTCGGAATGTGCCTACAGTTTGACTGAAGCATAGGGGACACAAATATTTGGTAACACCTAATAATTATAATTGGGATTGCTGTAGTAATTTTATTGATAGTTTCCATTCTTGCATAAGAATATCACTTATTTCATCTTTTTCAGAATAGATTTTTGAAGAAATTAATAAGAGGATGTCGAATGATCCTAGTTCTCCCAGGCAATCTCTAAAGCTCTCTCTGATGGTTCTACGAATTCTGTTTCTAATAACAGCCAGTTTCACTGCTTTTTTAGTAATTTGGATAGCAATTCTGGGTCGATCTAAATTATTGTTAAAGTATAATAAGCGGCAGTTTTTTTGCACTATTTTATTAGCGTGCCTAAAACTACGCAAGGTGTTTGAAGAAACTTTAAGATATATGTTGTTATCCACAACAGAAAACTAGGCGCAGAGTACAGCTCTGCCTTTTGCTCTTCTAGCGCTTAAAACAGCTCTACCAGCAACAGTGCTCATGCGAGACCTGAAACCATGTTTGCGTTTGCGCTTTATGTTGCTTGGTTGAAACGTTCTTTTCATAATATTATTACCCGACCTGTATACTGCAAATTATATATTTATTTGTCAATATATAATTTTGATTATTTTTGTGAGATATTAGTTTCTCAACTAGTGAAAAAATATGAATAATACAGGTTTATGGGATAAATGCCTACAGGCATTCTGCGACAACCTCTCAGAAAAACAAATGAAAATGTGGATTCACCCTCTTGAGGTCAGCTGTGATAGCGATACTCTGCGCGTTATTGCGCCAAATAAATATATAAAAGACATTGTAGAAAGTGATTTTATTGAACTAATTAAAGAAATAGTCCTAGCTAAAAGCAACAATGAGGTATCGGTGGTTAAACTATCCTTGCCAGAAGTTAAAGCTACAGCAAGAATAATTCCTAAAACAAAAAGCTCTAGTATAAAATCTTCGCTGAATCCTGACTTAAATTTTGAAAACTTTGTTGAAGGAAAATCTAACCAGCTTGCAAAAGCAGCTTGTTCATCAGTGGTAACAGAGCTTGGACAATATAACCCCCTTTATATATATGGTGGGGTGGGGTTAGGTAAGACTCATTTGCTACACTCAATAGGAAATGAAATTCTCAAGCAAGACAAAAAAAAGAAGGTTGTTTATTTACACTCAGAAAAGTTTGTTCAAAACATGGTTACCGCATTAAGGACTAATAAAATAGAAGAGTTTAAAGATTTTTATAGGTCTGTTGACGCTTTGCTGTTAGATGATATTCAATTTTTTGCGAACAAAGAGAGGTCACAGGAGGAGTTTTTCCATACTTTCAACACGTTGTTTGAATATAAGAAACAGGTTGTCCTAACATCTGATAAATACCCTAAAGAGATAGCTGGTTTAGAGGAAAGGATTAAATCTAGATTGGTGTGGGGAATGAGTGTAACAATAGATCCCCCAGACTTAGAAACACGCGTGGCTATTTTACATGGTAAGGCAGAAGCTGTGAACCAAAAAATTCCAGATGATGTTGCTTATTATTTGGCAAAAAACGTATATTCAAATGTGAGAGAGTTAGAGGGGAGTTTAAGACGGGTTTTAGCTACAGCGCATTTTAAGCGAATACCGGTTACCTTGGCTTTTACAAAAGAAACCTTAAAAGACCTAATATCATTACAAGAAAGGCTTATGACTATAGAGCAAATACAGAAAACAGTGGCAACTTATTATAACGTGAGGGTTTCAGACTTATTGTCTGCAAAAAGAGATAGAAAGATTACGCTCCCAAGACACATTGCTATGTCTATCGCAAAACAACTAACCAGCCACAGCCTCCCAACCATAGGGGACGCTTTCGGTGGAAGAGACCATACAACTGTTCTCCACGCTTGCAAAAAAATAAAAGCCTTAAGGTTAACCTCGGCATCGTTAGACCAAGATTGTCAAAACATATTACACACGTTAAATAATTAACTGTTAGTAAACCCTGGAAAAGAAATTAATAACTTATAGTCCACAAGTTATACAGGATTTAATCAACCTGTAAAAATACCCCACTAACCACAACTCACAAATTAAACAACAACAGCTTTAACTTTCAAGGAAAATTATCAAAACATAATAATAAAAATAATATATAATTTTAAATATGATTATATCCATACAGCGTGAAAAACTAATTGACCCGTTAAAACAAATGGTGGGTGTTTCTGAGAAAAAGCAAACTATGCCTATATTAGGCAATGTTCTTCTTAGAAGTAAAGAAGGATCGCTTTTACTTGTTTCTAGCGATTTAGAGGTTGAGGTTTCCACGTCTATCCCCTATGAAACAGAGGGTGGTATTAACACAACCTTACCTGCTCGGAAATTTCTTGATATTCTTAAATCTCTGCCGGGTTCTGATCTAGTGAACATAGAGGTCGGTGAAACTAAGGCGACGATTAAGTCTGGAAGAAGTAAGTTTACTCTTGCGACGATTCCAGGTTCTGAATTCCCCTACAAAGAAGAGGTTAATGAATTTAAATTTAGTGTGTTAGCGGCAGACCTTGATAACCTTATCGGTCAAACAGGTTTTTCAATGGCGACACAGGACGCGAGGCATTTTCTAAACGGTATGTTTTTAGAAGTGTCAAAAAACAAACTAACTGTTGTTGCTACTGATGGGCACAGACTGTCAATGTCTTCAGCTAAAACGGAAAACCCCATCGATGAACCAGTGAGTTGTATAGTGCCAAGAAAATGCATTATTGAAATTAAACGTATTTTAACAACATTTAAAGACAATAAAGAGAATTTAGTAGAATTTATGGTTACAAACCGCGAAATAGTTATTAAAATTGATGGGTTTATTGTTAAAAGTAAACTAATCGAAGGGAACTACCCAGACTATAAAAAAGTGTTTCCTGAATCACTTCCCCATAAACTCACCACCGACAAACAAGACCTAAAAGCAGCACTTCAAAGAATGTCTATTCTTTCCAATGAGCAATTTAAGGGGGTTAAGCTGTCCCTTAACAAATCAGACATAAAACTGTCAACAAACAACCCTTCTTTAGAAGAGGGTGAAGACAACATACCTTGTGAGTACTCGGGTGAGAGCTTTGATATTGGCTTTAACTTAAGTTACTTACTTGAGGTTATTGATGTGATCTCTTCTGATAATATTGAAATACAACTCAACAACGCTGACTCTGGGTGCTTAATATCATCTAAAGATGAAGCCGCTATGAATAAATATATTATTATGCCAATGCGGGTTTAGTTTGTACATTAAACAATACTCTGCCTCTAAACTAAGGAGTATTAATCTTGCAACCCTTTTCCCATCAAGGTATGTCAATATAATTGTTGGCAACAACAACGCCGGAAAAACTTCTTTAATTGAAGGCATATATTATTGCTCTGCTCTTAAGAGTTTTAAGGCAGTACAAACCGAAACATTAATACAAAAGAACGAAAATTCTTTTAAACTTCTTTTAAAAGCTGTTAAATGTGGTGATAATTTAGATATATACACTGAAAAGTCCTTAAGTTCTCCTAAAATAGTTAAAGTGAACGAGAAAAAGGTAACAACTAAAACCTTACTCTTAACTTTGCCGTGTATTGCCCTCTCGTTTGGCATTGAAAATATAATTATACAGTCGTCAGAGCAAAGAAGAGGGTTTCTTGACTGGGGGTCGTTCCACGTGGAACCTAAACACTTAACTAACTTTAAAAACTTTACTAGATCTTTAAAACAACGAAACAGCCTACTTAAAAAATCTGACACAATTAATATTGATTATTGGACTAAAGAGGTGTTTAAGCATGGGCTTCTTGTACACGAACAAAGAAATGAATATTTTATTGACCTTAATAGGGAGTTTATAAACTACACGGATAAATTAATAAATTTTGACAAAAGTGCTTATGACGACATTAAAAACACCACAATTGATTATTACAAAGGTTGGGACAAAGGGGTTGGGTTAGACGAAGCCTTAATAAACAGTCTAAACAAAGACAAGGCTATAAAACATACAAGCGTTGGACCCCACAGGGGAGACCTTTTGTTTAGCGTTAATGGGACAGACTTAAAAAACATATCTTCCATGTCTACACAAATTATAATTAGTTTATTATTGGTATTAAGCCAGGCAGAGGTGTTTCACGTGAAACACGGGTTCAGACCAGTAATACTAATAGATGATTTATTTTTTGGAATAGATGATAAGAACCTAAGGCTTGTGATAAACTTACTAGTAGGCTCAAAAGCACAGTGTTTTATTACAGCGCCAGACCTATATAAAGAAAAGATAAAAAGCCTTGGCAGAACAGCTAACGAGGTTAAAATGTATGAGTTTATAGATGGAGAAATACAAGAGGAAATTTAATGACAGATAAAACATATGACTCACCCAATATAAAAGTCCTAAAAGGACTTGAAGCAGTACAAAAAAGACCCGGCATGTATATCGGTGATACAGATGATGGTAGTGGCCTGCACCAGATGATATTTGAGGTTATGGATAATTCAATAGACGAGGCGCTAGCCGGTCACTGTGATACTGTTGACATTACAATACACGAGGACCAGTCCGTTACCGTAATAGACAATGGAAGAGGGATACCTGTTGACATGCACCCGGGTGAAAAAAAATCAGCAGCAGAAGTTATTCTTACGGTGTTGCATGCTGGTGGTAAATTTGATGACGACTCATATAAAGTATCTGGAGGCCTCCATGGAGTTGGGGTGTCAGTTGTGAACGCGTTGTCAGAAACTCTGGAACTAACGGTTTACAAAGGCGGTAAAATTTATAGCCAAGAGTATAAAGATAGCAAGCCTGTAGAAGCCCTAAAGGTCACAGGAGACACCGAGCTCAAAGGAACAAAAATTTCATTTAAACCCAGCAAGAAATATTTTACTCTCACAAAATATAATACTGATACGTTAAGGAGAAGGTTCAAGGAATTAGCTTTTCTAAATAGCGGTATAACAATAAAATTTACTGATGAAGCAAAATCAGTAAAAGATGAATTTAAGTATGACGGGGGTATTGTTGAATACATAAAAGAATTAACTAGAAAAAAAACATTAATACAAAATGAAATTATTTACTTCAAAAGTGAATCAAAAAATATTGCAGTTGAAATGGCAATGTTATGGAGCACTGCATACAATGAAGAAGTTTTGTGTTTTACAAACAATATCCCTCAAAAAGACGGAGGAACACACTTGTCTGGCTTTAAGGCGTCACTCACTAAAACTATAAACAGTGTATTTGATAAACAGCCTGGCACTAAAAAAGATAAAATTGATCTTACGGGAGAAGATGCGAGAGAAGGTATCACGGCAATTATATCTGTTAAAATGTCTGACCCTAAATTTTCATCACAAACAAAAGATAAGCTAGTTTCATCAGAAGTTAAGGGGATAGTTGAGTCTAGTCTAAACAGAAAACTTCATGAGTTTTTTGAGGAGAACCCCAAAGAGCTTAAAGCTATTATTGCAAAAGTATTCCAAGCAGCTAAAGCAAGAGAAGAAGCAAGAAAAGCAAAAGACCTAATTAGGCGCAAAGACCCGTTAAGCATAGGCAATCTTCCTGGCAAGCTTGCTGACTGTCAAGAGAAAGACCCTACAAAAACTGAGCTATTTATCGTTGAGGGTGATTCAGCTGGAGGATCTGCTAAACAAGCGAGGGACAGGAAAACCCAGGCAATTTTACCCCTTAAGGGAAAAATACTAAATACTCAGCGAGCACAAGACCACAAGGTTCTCTCTTCTTCTGAAATTGCTACTTTAATCACGGCCTTAGGCTGTGGGTTTGGAGACGATGTTGATTTAGATAATTTACGTTACGGTAAAATTATTATTATGACCGATGCAGATGTTGATGGTGCACACATAAGAACTCTATTACTCACACTGTTTGAAACTAAAATGAAGTTACTTATAGATAATGGCCATGTTTTTATTGCTCAGCCACCACTATATAAAATGAAAAAAGGTAAATCAGAAAAATATCTTAAGGATGATTCTGAGCTTGCAAGTTTTATTAATAATGACATCTCTAATACATATAAATTATTTATTGATAGCAAGGAAGTAACCCAAGAAAACACTCTTGAGCTTCTAAATACTTATTCCACCATGAGTGATATTTTAGGACAGTTTTCTTCTAAAAGGGATAAATATATATTACATAATCTTGCCTTTTTTGAAACACTATCTGCAGATACCTTAAAATCTTTTAAAGCATTAACCTCTTGGTGTAAATCATTTACACAACACATTAATGAAAATACTCCTATTAATTTATCGTTTGCGCTTACTCCGTCAGAAAATGTATCTGAAGATAAAATTTATTCTATTAACATTACTAAAACAACGAATGGTGTTGTTACATCTCAAGACCCGTTAAGTAAACACTTCTTTAGCTCTGACTCTTATACTGACCTAGTTTCCTTAAAGTTTGGAATCTATACAAGATCTGTGTTTACCTATACTGATAAAAATGATGGCCCTGAATCTAGCCCTTCTAATTTAACAGATTGTTTTAACGCATTAATTGCTGCCTCAAAAGGATCAATTACACTTCAGCGTTACAAAGGTCTTGGGGAAATGAATCCTAACCAACTTGAAGAGACAACTATGAATGTTAAAAGTAGAACTTTGTTAAAAGTTTTACCTTTAGAAGACGGCAATCAGGTTGTAGTGGAGCTTATGGGTGATGATGTTGAAATGAGAAAACAATTTATCAAACAAAAATATTCTTCTGTTAAAAATCTAGACATATGATCGTTGTTACGTGGAATGTAAATTCTATTAAAGTTCGGCTGCATGCGGTATTGCAATACTTGTCAGAAGAAAACCCCGATGTACTTGTTCTCCAAGAAACAAAAAGCATTGATGAAAATTTTCCAGTATCAGCTTTTTCTGACATTGGTTACCATGTTATTTTCTGTGGCCAAAAAACATATAATGGAGTTGCTATTATTTCTAAAGACGAGCCTCAAGACGTCCATATTAACCCTGTGTCTACAGATGAAAATGAAATGAGATCAATTTCAGCAATTTATAATGGAATAAGAATTGTTAATCTCTATGTTGTAAATGGGCAAAATGTTGGAACTCCAAAATATGAATATAAACTTAAATGGTTAAACAAATTAATTTCTTATACAAAAAAAGAGTTAGAAAAAAGTAACGACCTTATACTTTTAGGTGATTTTAATATTGCTCCTACAGACAATGATGTTTTTGATGTTGAGATAACTCATGATGAAATACTTTGTTCACCTAAAGAAAGAGAATTGCTTACCAAACTTCTTTCCATGGGCTTGCATGACCTCTTTAATGATTATGATTACCCTTCTCAAACCTTTACATGGTGGGATTATCGAGGTGGTGCATTTCAGAGAAATATTGGTTATAGAATTGACCTTGTACTTGGATCAAAGTCTATAAAAAAACGATGTTCAGAGTATTTTATTGACAAGAAAACCCGTCATAAGTCATGGTGCCTTGCTGAACCTAGAACGTCTGACCACGTTCCCGTCAGAGTTTTATTAGATTAATTTTTTAATGGTAGTTTGAAATTCTCTTTGTTATGATGAGAGAACATTAGGAGACATACCATGAAATCAATTATGGTCATTAATTCAAAAGGCGGTTCTGGCAAGACTACAGTATCTGTTAATCTAGCTGCATATTGTGCTCAATTTGGCTTTAAAACAACATTAGTTGACCTTGACCCTCAAGAGTCTAGTACACAGTGGTTAGAAGCCAGACCTTTGTCTAAAGCAAAAATAAACGGAACAAAAAATTTTAACAAACCTCTTAAAAAAGAGAAGAAATCTGTTGTAATTTATGATGTGCCTGCAGCAATATATGGGTCGAGACTAGACACGTATGTTAAAAAAGCTAATATGATTATCGTGCCTGTGCTTCCTTCGCCTATAGACATGAAGGCTGCAAAAGTTTTTATTCAACATCTTAGATCCATGGGGCCTGTTATTAGAAATCAAATAAAAGTAGGGTTAGTGGCTAATCGTTGTAGAGCGAACACAAATATATTTTTAGAACTAGATACTTATTTATTGAAAGAGAAGGGTATGAAATATATTACTGCTTTTCGAGACAATACGAATTATATAAAATCTGCAAGCACGGGGCTGGGTATTTTTGAAATGGGTGCAAGCGCTACTGCGCAAGATCGCGAAGAATGGAAGCCATTAATTAAATGGTTAGAGCTAACTTCTTAAGCATTTTTTTATTCCTATACGTGCATCTTTGTATGTAATGCAACCATAAAATATTTTTTTCATCTTTTCAACGTTAAGAATTCGTGATTCTTTTAAGAAACTCAGTCTTTTTTCTGAATATGTTTGCAATGCCTGCTCAAACGTAATGTATTCTGGCAACTTAATATTAATGGCTTCATAAACATGCTCATAGTATGTTGTAGTCTTGATTGGATTCCCGTCACTTACGTTAATTATTTCTATCTTATTTTCCAAAGCTATTGATGCTATACATATTCTTGCAAGGTCTTCTACATGTATTATATTCGTTACCCTGCTTTCATTATTATTTACTAACGGCTCTCTTAATTTAACTCTGTCTACAGGAAGCCTCCCTTTCCCATATATACCAGGGACTCTTAAAATAATTAATTTTATATTATTCTTTTTTGAGAAGCGCATTAATTGATTTTCTGCATCAACTCTTCTTGTTGCTCTTTCAGTTATTGGCGCAACCCCCGTATTTTCATCTACTACTCTACCCTTGCAATCACCATAAACTCCACTTGTGCTTGTATATATTATTTTTTTTATTTTTAAGTTAGAAATATTTTTTATAAATTTCTTTATTCGATCATCTTTATTAGAGAAGGTGCTTGGTGGTGCCATGTAAATTACAGTGCTATTTTCTGCAAACTGCAAATCTATTTTTTCTTCATCAAAATCTCTAATAATATTCTCTATATCAGCCGGTCTATTTTTTTTAGTTCTACAAACTTCTTTTACAGCAAAATTATATTGATTTTGGAGTATAAGATTTATTATATATCCGCCCAAATAGCCACTGCCAGCTAAAATTAATTTATCCATTATTATGCTCTTTTATAATTCTAATGTATTCCGCAGCCTCTTCATTATTATTGATGAGAACTGTGTCATTTATATTCTCCATATTTACGCCTTCTACCAGTCTCATGTTTGGGACTACAAGTATATTTTTATTCTTGCTCTTAATTAATTTTAGTTTTGAGACTAAATTTTCTAAAGCTGTTTTACTTGAAATAATAAAATAATTATTCATATTTGTTTTTATTAAATCTTTTAAAGAATTTAGATTTTCTGGCTCTCTTTTATATACATCTACAACCAACACTTCATGGTTCTTTTCTTTAATCTTATCTTCAAGATAAGTTCTTCCGTCTTGGCCTTTTATAATTAAAAACTTAGATTTTATGTCAGAGTCTTGTGTAATGCGATCTAGAAGTTTTTCGCTAGAATAATTTTTTTGAGGGTAAAGGGCTTCTAAGAAGAATGTTTCTTTGATTTTTCTTGCACTATATTTTCCTAAGCAATATATTTTTATTTTATTATTTTTTCTAATCTGCTCATGAATTTCAAACGAGTAATCAATAGCATTTTTACTTTGGAATATTACATTAATCTTGTTATTTAAAATATCTATAATTTTTGCAACATCATATTTAATTGGAAATGTTTTAACTGCCATAATCTGATGGATGGTTGCTTTATTTAGCATGCAGTATTTTTGCATGTCTTCATATATTGACATTTGTGACAAAACTATCAGGTTCATTACTTTTTAAGACCTAGTAGCGCCTTAGCCCCCTGTTTAATGAATAGCTTTGCCATATAAGATCCCACGCTTCCCGAAGCTTTGTTTATATCTACGACATAAGAACTTTTGATATGTTTGTTTCCATCTAAACTTGAAACATACGCTTCAATTTTTATGCTCTCATTTTTTATTACTGCATGCGCGCCTATAGGAGACATACAGTCGCCACCTATCTCTTTGACAAAATTTCTTTCTTCAGTTACACATTTTTCAACATTGTCAATTTTGTGTTTATTTAAAATCTTTTCTATATGTTTATTTTTCTTTAAATATTCAATGCACAGCACTCCTTGTCCTGCCGATGGCACAAAGTCTTCAATAGGAATATATTCAGAAATGTATTTTTTTAAAGACATTCTATGGAGACCAGCTGCAGCTAGTATTATCCCGTCAATTTTTTGTTCTTCCATTTTTTTTAACCTTGTTTGAATATTTCCTCTTATTTCAATTATCTTAAAGTCTTTTGATATATTTTTTAACATAGCAATTCTTCGCGGGCTTGAGGTACCAATTGTTGCATCAGCTGGCAAGTCGTTTATTGTTTTATATTTTTTAGATACAAACGCGTCACAGGGATTTTCTCTGTTTGATATAGTTATTATAGAAAATTTATTTTCTAGTATCATAGGTACATCTTTAAGTGAGTGAACAGCAATATCTGTGTCTCCGCGTAACAAGGACTCTTCTAATTCTTTAAGAAATAAACCTTTCCCGCCATGTATCTTAAATTCTTTTGGTGAAACTTTGTCGCCACTAGACACCATTGAAACAATTTCTACCTTATTATGTTTTGAAAGCATAGCGCTTACCATTTTTGCCTGTTCTAAGGCCAGAGGACTATTTCTTGTGGCAATTCTAATTATATTTTTCATATTTATAATTTTTTGTTTTTATTTATACTATACTTACTGATAAATAATGTAATTAAAAATTAACAAATATCATGAAAAATGTAACTTGGTCCAGTAGATTCACAAAGCAAATTGACGCAGAAGTTTTAGATTTTAGTCAAAGACTAAGCATTGATATTGTTCTATATGATGTTGATATTAGAGTGACATCTGCCCACGTACAAATGCTGTCTAGTTGTGGACACATTAAGCCGTCTGAGGCAAAAGCAATTATTAAGGGCCTGAATACTGTCAAAAAGATGGCAGAAAGTGATAAATTACCTTGGTCTATTGAATACGAAGATGTGCATATGAATATAGAAAATGCACTTGTTGGAATTATTGGAGATTTAGGTAAAAAGATACATCTTGGAAGATCAAGAAATGATTTGGTAACCACAGATTTAAGACTATATCTTAGAGATTTTATTGACCTTTACCTTGTTAAACTAAGAGAGACTCAGTATGTGCTCGCTAATATGGCTAAAGAGCATTCAGCTGCATTATTTCCAGGGTTTACACACATGCAAGTTGCACAACCCGTCACGTTTGGGCACCACTTGCTTGCCTGGAATGAGATGTTATTTAGAGATGAAACTAGACTTCTGAATACTAGAGAAATTATGAATGAGATGCCGCTCGGGTCAGCAGCGTTATCAGGAAGTTCTTTAAAAATTGATCGGAAAATGGTTGCTAAAAGTTTAGGTTTTAAAAGCATCACATTAAACTCTATGGATGCGGTTAGCGATAGGGACTATGTTTGTGATTTTGCTTATGCAAATAGCATGATTATGATGCATTTATCAAGGATTTCAGAAGAGCTTGTATTATGGATGAATCCGCAATTTGGACTAGTAGATTTAGATGAAGGATTTTGTACAGGCTCATCTATTATGCCTCAAAAGAAGAACCCCGATGTCCCGGAACTCATTAGAGGAAAAACAGGGTCAGTGTATGGTTCTTTAATGGGACTGTTAACTTTAATGAAAGGATTGCCTTTAACATATAACAGAGATATGCAAGAAGACAAGACTTTGATATTAGAGTCAATTGATACGACTATGAGTTGCTTAAGCTTGCTGCCAAGATTAATATCTACAATGAAGCTGAACAAGAATAAAGGAATTGAGATTGCATCAGGGTTTTTCTCAACAGCTACCGACTTAGCTGAATATTTGTCAAAAAAAGGTATGCCTTTTAGAACATCTCATCATGTAGTGGGTGATATTGTAAAATTTTGCGAGAAGAAATCTCTACAATTATCAGATTTAACAATTGATGAGTTAAAAAGATTTTCAACATTAATTTCTAGTGATGTATACAAAGTTCTTGATCCCATGACATGTATAAAATCAAGGACAGGAGTTGGTGAAACTTCGCCAGCCTCAGTAACTAAGCAAGCAAATGCTGTATTAGCGAGGCTAAAAAAATCTGGTTTTAAAAAGTGAATATAAAAAAGATAGTCATAATAATATTATTTTTTAGTAACCCTGCTTACTCAGAGATTCCAACTATAGAAGAATACCAAGATAACCGAGACATAGAGGCGCATGACATATATATATATGGACTCGAGCGTGGACTCGACTGGGCAAATGAATATATGTTTCAAAAGCATTCTATAGAAATTTACTGCAAGCCCTCAGACCTTTCTTT
>Ga0209711_10001680_pt1 | contig 21053 bp, 16 predicted proteins | sample ArcticOcean_MG_C_7_FD_187441 | JGI IMG/M metagenome (GOLD analysis project Ga0209711, IMG submission 187441) | Marine microbial communities from western Arctic Ocean - ArcticOcean_MG_CB11_88 (SPAdes) (version 2) | ecosystem: Environmental > Aquatic > Marine > Oceanic | place: Arctic Ocean...
AAATGCTGCATTAGACAAAACAATGGCTGATAGTAGGCATTATGACTTAGTAAAGAGCGCTAATGTTTTAGCTCTTCATTCTGGAGTTCATAGCTTGCCAAATGGGCAGAGGTTTGTGGCGAAAGTAGATGAGAATAAATAATTAAACTATTAAAGGATTGTTTTCTCGTTGGAATGACAATATTAACACCGAAATATAAATATATAACTCACTTATTTTTAATTATCTTAGCAAAAAATGGTTTAGTTGCATCTTTTGGAAAGGATGGAAGTGGCTTTATTATAGTGTTAGTATTTTTGTTATTACATTCATTGTTAGCGATGTTTTCTTTGTTTTAGATACTTTATTAAAAACCCGAGAAGAAATAATTCAAAGTGGAGGAATTCCATTTCCTTCGGAGTGTTGTTGGGAGTATCGCAGTAAATTAAATTTCTTAATTTATTATGGTGTTTGGAACGCTATATTAGTAACAGTCTATATTTTTTCTTTCACAAGGATTAATAATTGTTTTTATAGAACCGTCATGATAACGAGTCCTTTCGTGATTATTTTATGCTATAATACACTACTGCCATTTAACCTCTAACACTTAAAATTTATGACCACTAACCAAACAAAAACAATTAGATTTGATGGAAATTTAGTGGAAATTCCTGCTATCTTTGGCGTAACTACTGCTCAAAATTCCCAGTTACAGAATGTTGTTAACAAACTTGCTAGGGAGAAGAAGTTTTTTCAATAATTCAAACTTTAAGATATATTTTATGTTTAAGAAATTCTCGTTAAAATCACCATTATCAATAATTTTATCTGCTTCTTTATTAATTAATGGTTACTTTGTAATTGGCTTTTTTTTGAGTGATGGTGGTGAAGATAGATTATCACAAGTAGAAAAATCGGAGACAGGCAGGAGCATATATTACCGTGGCCCAATAGAGGAAATTACAAAAGAAGATTTTTTTAATGATCCAAAGAAGAGAAGGAAATATAAGTCGTTATTAATAAGTAATTCTTATTCATTAGAAAATAATAAGCTTTTAAATCATGCAATAATATTACCTATATTTGATGTTAGATATATTTCATACAGAACTGAATTTGCAAAAGCCTACGGATATTCTTTAGATGATCAATATATCGATGATACTATGTCAGAAGGGTTAAAGGCTGTGGAATTTGTTGTTAAAAATGAAGGAAAGAGGGTGAGATGTTTCATGAATCTTTTAGTGGATAAGAGTTTAGATATTGATTTGCCGGATCAGGAAGAATTTATAATGAAAAGTTTGGGTGAAGGTAGGATAGGTATGCCAAATGATGTTACTAAACATATGGGGAAAGAGGAATTTAATTTTATATTAAATGTTAGGTCGAAGAATGAGGCTAAGTATAATACGAATATTCTATTAGGAGATGGAAATAGAAAAGGAAAGTCTGCAGGTGGTGTATATTTTAGAGAATATAGTTCTAAATATTTTACGGGTGTTAATTATATTAAAACCAATATCGGATGCAATGATCTTACTAGGCGGATATTAAAAACAAAAAACCCATCGTTATGGATAAAAAAGAAAGGGGGAAGGAATTATAGTAACTACAAGAATCATTTATCACAAGATCAAGATATGGACTTTTATAAATTAAGGCTTCCAAAAAAATCTATTAATAAAATATTGCCGATAATGAAGCAAACAGATGGCTACTTATATAACAATAATGGATTAATAAAATTAACTAATAACTAAGCAATAATTAAATTGAGGTAAAAATGACGAATAACATCAATAATATAGAACAATATAGAGAAGATTTAATTTTATCAGAAGAAGCTTATGAAGATTTACAGATAGGACATAAAGTAGGAGATTGGAGTGTTGTACTAAAATCTCCCGAGGAATATACAAGTGGATATCAGGCGTATGCATTTAAAAGGCTAAATTCTTCAGGACAAGTTGATATTAAAATAGCCCACCGTGGAACAGAAGTTCCGGATGAATTATATAAAGATTTAATTACAGCCGATGGATCTATATTATTCAATAGCCTACCAGATGCACAATTAAATGATGCCGTAAATTTTCTTAATAAAGTTGTAGAGACAGAAGGTTTAAATTCTCCTTCAGCTATCAACCACACAGGTCATTCTTTGGGAGGATTGATCGCTAAGGTTTTTGCTTTGCGTGATGGTTCTGAGGCTGTTACAGTAAATTCACCAAGAGTTGGAGATTTTGTTGCGGAAATCGAAAGTCAATATGGTATTAATGATAGTGTAAATCCTATAGATAGCAGAATAACACATATTCATGTAAATGGAGATCCGGTTTCTGATTATGGTGGTGAAATATTGGGAAAAGAGGTCAGTATAGAAGTAGAAAAAACATTTTTGGATAATGCTGTTCAAACATTATTAAATATTAATGAAATCTTATTTCTTCCTTCAGCTGCTAAGACTATAATTTATGTGGCAGGAGAAGGATATAATATAAGTCAGTTTCATTCTATAGATAAATTAAATGAATTTCTGGAAGGTAAATATGGTGATATAGAAAAAATAGAGTTTCTAGACGATAATAGTCATGTTACTAAAGAGATATCTATTAATGATGGCGAGTATATAAGTGAAGATGGGAAAATTACATCTAATAATGATCAGGCTATTATAAAACTATTTGATGCTATAGATGGTAATGATGTCGAAAAATATAATTCTTTAGCAGGAAATCTATCCGGATCAGGGTTTAATCAAATTACTATCAAAGATTATAATGATAATGAAGTTGCTTCATATGTAGTAAAAGAAGGCGATAATACAGGAGTATTTAATAATTCTCAATTGTTACAAGAGGAAGCTAAATTTTTTGATCGGGATGATAATGAAGTTTCGCAGGAAAATGTTATAATTAAGTTTGAAGATACTAATTTAGGTGAGTTGACTTTAATTAGAAGTGATGTTTCAACGACATTATCTGATAATACAACTTCTACTCTTGATAAAATAGTAAACACTATAGAATCTTCATCTAAAGCTATTGATGAATTTACTAGTGCTGGAATCAGTACTATTACTAAAAAGTTGTTCGGAGTTGATGCAAATGTTTCTGGCTTGGCGGCAGAAATAGCGTTGAGTTTAGCAACGGGAGATAGTTTAGAGGATTTGGCAACAAAAATAGCTCTTAGAGAGATTCTCATTTCTCCTGCATTTGATAGAATATCAATGGAGTTACATGATGTATTTACTGATTCAGCAGAGTTAGAAGCTTTTAGACAGACATTGTTAGAAACTACAGATGGTGCGCAACAATTAGAGCTGTTAACTGAAGAGCTTGGTAGCGAGAGTGAAGCATTAGAATTTTTAGATTTCCAGAAATTAAGTGAAAGTCCTCTTTTTCAGGCCGTTAGAGGATCTTTAATACAATTCGCGGTTATTTCTGCTATTGATGCAATTGATGGCGGAGATAAGATGGGTTCTGAAGAGTATGCAGAAGTGGCAACGCAGATTATAACTCAAAAAGCTGTAACCCTAGGGGTGTCATCATATTTTGGAACTGAAGCTAGTGGAGCAACTCCATCGGCTATTGGACCTGGTGGGTTTGGTGTTGGTGTAGCCGTTGGTTATATAGTATCCGCTGCTGTTTCTGATCTTTTTGCAGATGATCATATGGATTCACATCAATGGCAATCAACATCTATGACAGCTGCTGCCATGGGCGCTACGGCTGGGGTTATTGCCGGAGCCGGAATAGCTATGGGATTGATGCAGGCTGGTGCTTTGTTAGGTCCGGTGGGTTTTGCTATTGGAGCATTAGCGGCGGTTATAGTAACAGCAGTTTTTAAAGGAAAAGAATATGGGGAAGGGGAATATCCAGATCCATACTCCTATCTAAGTGTAACTCCTAAAGAAGACGGGACCGGTAATAAGATAGTTGGTGTTGAGCCAGAGGGTGTTGTTGCTATAGCTAGAGAATATTATCATGACGATTTATATGGTAATTCTGGTTCAGATAATCTTGTTGGTAAATCTGGGACTAATACAATTTATGGATATGGTGGTAATGATCATATTGAAGGAAGAGGAGATATAGATCTGTTGGTTGGTGGTACGGGAAATGACGATATATATGCCGGAAATGGTGATGATCAGTTATATGGTTCTGAAGGCAATGATAATTTATTCGGTGGTGCTGGAAATGATATTATTGTTGGTGGCCAGGGTGATGACTATGCTCAAGGTGGGTTTGATGATGACCAAATTATGGGTGAAGACGGAAGTGACATTTTAAAAGGTGATGCTGGTAATGATACTATTTTAGGTGGAAATGGTGGTGATGTAATAGAAGGAGGAGATGGTGATGACTCCTTGCTAGGAGAAGATGGTGACGATATAATATTAGGAGATTCTGGATCTGATGTTATAGATGGTGGTTTAGGTGAAGACATTATTTATGGTGGAGATGGGAATGACAACATCAATGGCGGTGATGATAGCGATGAAATTTATGGTGGTGATGGGGTTGATATAATTTATGGTGATTCCGGAGATGACATAATAAATTCTGGTGCAGATAATGATTTAGTATTTGGTGGAATTAGTAATGACATTATTTATGGTGGAGAAGGAGATGACTCTTTGTATGGGGAGATAGGAAATGATTATGTGATTGGCGCTTCTGGTGATGACATTATAGACGGTGGGGTAGGTGATGATGTGCTACTTGGTGGAATTGGCAGTGATAGCGTTACTTTTGGTACTGGTAATGACACTTATATTTTTAGAAGTGGCGATGGACAAGATACCATTGACGAAAGTCAAACTATTGAGGATTATGGAATTGAAGAAGTTGGTAGCAACACTATTAGATTGTCTGAAATTTCTAGTAAGACTGATAATGACTTAGACAGGCTAGCTCTATCTCAGGATGGAGATAATTTAGTTATTGAATTTTTAGATGATGAAGGAAATGTTTCGACAGACAAAATAACTATTAACTCGCAATTCGAATCATCAGAAATTGCCAAGACTATAGAATTCTCAGATGGTTATAAAATAGATCTAACTAATATTAGTGTTAATGAAGATGACACAATTAGTTATACGTTAGAAACTCATAGTAATATTGACACTGCGATACAAGAAGAGTTAGCACTTGGTTATAATGACCAAATGGAAATATCTGAAGATCAAGCTAATCCTGATTCAACTTATAATGTTGATAACTACAATTCTTCAGCCGAACAAGATTCAATAGATTTTGAGAAATACAATGAAATGCAGTGGCATTCTTATAAAAAGAAAAGAAATTCTTTTGGGGGTCACTATACCGTTTGGCAAAAATATTATGAAGGAAATTTATATGGTACTAATGGTAATGACAGAGTTGTTGGTCATTGGTGGAGCGAAAATATTTATGGTGGGGTAGGTGATGATCAGCTTCACGGTGGTGACGGCAATGACACTTTATATGGTGGGCAAGGAGATGATATTTTACATGGCGGACCAGGAATTGATAATGTATATGGTGAGGCCGGAGAAGATTTAATTTATGGAGGAACAGAAAATGACAATCTTTACGGCGGCGCAGATAATGATTCAATCTTTGGTAATAGCGGTGATGATAAAATCGATGGTGGTCAAGGTGATGATAAATTAGAAGGAAATCAAGGAGATGATACAATCACTGATGAAAGCGGAAATAATATAATAATATCGGGGTCTGGAAATGATAATATTACAACCAATAATGGTAATAATAGAATTGAAGGAAATGATGGATCCGATACTATTAATGCGAAGTCCGGAAATAATTTAATTTATGGAAATGCAGGAAATGACTATATTACAGCTGCTAGCGGAAATGATGCAATTTATGGTCAGGAAGGTTTTGATCTAATAAATGCTGGAGCAGGAGATGACTATATTTCTGGTGGTTCTGGTAGTGATGTATTAAATGGTGAAGACGGCAATGACACGATATATGGTGATACCGGAATTGATACAATATCAGGTGGTGCTGGAGCAGATTATATTTATGGTGGTTCTGGTGCTGATATTATTTTGGGAGATGCAGGAGACGATTTGATAAAGGGTGGCTCAGATGATGACATGATAGAAGGTGGCGAAGGAAGCGACACAATATATGGAAATTCTGGATCAGATGTAATATATGGAGATGCAGGAGATGATACAATTGACGGTGGAATAGAAGGAGATGTGCTTGAAGGTGGAGATGGGGATGATGTAATATATGGAGGTCAAGGAAATGATATCTTGGTTGATGGTGCCGGATCAGATATTTTAGATGGTGGTTTGGATAGTGATATTATAATTCTTACCAAGGAAAGTACTGAGACTACATCTATAGATACAGTTAAGAATTTTGATCTATTGGAAGATAAAATAATTCTCAAAGTTGATTACAAAAATCCGATTACTTTTTCTGATATTCAAGATACTTTGGAACAAGATGGTGATGATGCAAAAATAACTTTGGATAATGGTCAAACTATTTTAATTGAGAATATTGATATTTCCAATATTACATCAACAAACTTCCAAATTGGCCTAAGTGGAGGATCAGATAATGATATTTTATTTGGAACTGATGGTGAAGATATCATTTTTGGTGATGAAGGAGATGACCAAATCTATGGTGGTCAAGGTAATGATGAGCTATGGGGTGGCAGAGGAAGTGATGAGCTATACGGTGAAGAAGGGGATGATATTTTAAGATATGAGGCTGATGGGAAATATATAAAAAATGAGGCCACAACTTATTTTGATGAGATTGGTTATTATTATGGATATTCCCATCGTTATGTTCATCGTGATCATTATTTTCATTATGATAAATATTTTACTTTCAAGCCTAATTCTGACTATAAAACTCTGAGTTATTCAGAAAATGATGATTTGGTTATAAGTGGTTATGAGTTAATAAATAGGGGAGAATCTAGCAGATATAATATTTCTGTAGGTAATTCAGAGGCTCAACACCATTATCAAGGACATCCATGGGTGTATGGGTTCCGTAGTGGTAATGTTTTAAGAATAAATTTTGAATTTGAATCAGTCTATGAATTCAAAGCTAAAAATTTCTATAATTCTGAGTTATCAGATGTAACCGGATACAACCGAACCTTCGACAAATTCGATGGTGGCGATGGAACGGCAGACACAATTCTAATGACTGAAGGAAATGATGTTTTAACTTTAGATGATTCAACATCAGATTCTGGATCATACTCAGCGGGAACGGCAACTGAAGCCAGAGTTAAAGATATTGCTGTTATTCATGCAGGAGCAGGAGATGATGTTATTAACTTTAGTACTCAAAAATATACATATGGTGATGTTGTTGTATATGGTGGGCAAGGTGATGATAAGATTTGGTTAAGCGATGGTGATGATCAAGTTTTTGGTGGTGAAGGTAATGATGAAGTTTATTCTGGCGCTGGCGCTGATGAAATTAATGGTGGTGATGGTGATGATAATTTATATGGTGGTCAAGGTGGCGATGTAATTGATGGTGGCTCTGGCACTAATAATTTATTTGGTGAGGATGGTGATGATTTATTTATTACGGGTGATGGGTCAGATATTATGGATGGCGGAGATGGTAGTGACACGGTAAGTTATGTTAATTCTGGTGAGGCTGTGAGTATTGATCTATCTACTAATGTTATTTTGGGTGGTGATGCTGGCAATGATTCAATTATTAATATTGAAAATGTTATTGGCTCGTCTTTTGATGATGTATTGGTTGGTGATGATTTGGATAATAGTTTTACTGGTCTCTCTGGTGATGATTCCTTATCTGGTGGTTTGGGAGCAGACACTTATATTTATGACTTAAATGGTGGAGTTGATACTATTTCTGAGTTGGGAGATGATGTTGATAGTTTGCATTTTTCAACTTCAATATCTTCAGCTGATCTTACTTATAGCAGAAATGGAGATGATTTGGAAATTCAAGTTGGCGATGACTCTGAGAATAAAGTTATTTTGAGTGAGCAATATTTGACTGGTGCCAAAATAGAGAGGATATCTTTTGAGGATGATGCAGAGATAGTTGCTCTTACAGGTTCAAATATATATGAAATTACTGATAATTTTTATATTGCCAATGAAGATGAAGATTTGACATTAAGTGATATATCTTTTGATGAGAATAAGAGAATGTCAATTAGTGCTCTTTATGGATCAATAGTTCTGGATGAAATTAGTGGGCAATATAAATATAGATCAAATAATAATTTCTTTGGTATTGACGAAATTACAATTAATGAACTTGATGAAGAAGATCAGTTAGTTTCAACTAGTGCAAATACGATATTTGTTAATTCTGTTAATGACACTCCAATTGGCGATATTGCTAATTTAGAAGTAAAAGTTGAAGAGGGTTTTTCAATAAACTTAGCTGATTATTTTTTTGACGTCGATGGTGACGAATTATCTTACGGAGTGTCTCTTGATGGGTTTGGATCTTTACCTAATTGGATTACACTAGACACAGAAAATAATATCTTATCTGGCTCTCCGGGAAGAGATGGTAGGTTGAAGTTTAATATTACCGCAAGCGATAAATATGGTGCTTTTGCAAGTGATAATTTTCAGGTAAATGTTACTAGAAATATTATTGATGATATCATTCCTACTGTTGATGTTAAGCAAATTGCTGGAACTGATTCTAGTGATGTTATTGAGTCTGTTGCGAATTCAGCAGATGTTATTATGGCAGGTGCAGGAGATGATACTATCAATTATGCAAAAGATGAAGTTTGGCAAGAATATGAGGACTTTATCTATAATGCGTGGAATATTTATTCAGGAGATGAAATTTCAATTGCTGGCAAGTCCAGGTCTTATGATGCTTTTGATGGTGGTGATGGGTATGACACTTTGAATCTAAGTAGTGAGGATGATGTAATGTTTTTAGATGATGCTATTGTTAGTAATTTAGGAGAAATTGCTAAAATTAGTGGAATTGAGGAAATAAATGCTGGTCTGGGATCAGATATTATCGATTTAACTTCTCTCAATTTTTCTTATGGAGACATAACGTTAAATGGCGGGCAGGGTGATGATGTTTTATGGAGCTCTGACGGGGATGATATTTTAAATGGTGGGGAAGGAGATGATAATTTGCAAAGTGGCCTTGGAGATGATGTTATTAATGGCGGATCGGGCGATGACATAATCAAGTCATATGACGGAGATGATGTTATTAATGCCGGTCTAGGTTCTGATTCTATAATAGGTGGAGAGGGCAATGATCAATTTATCTATTCTGCTTTGACAGATTCAACCGATGAATCAATGGATATAATATTAGATTTTATTCAAAGTGAAGATCAATTGGATTTATCTAATTTAGATTTTGATTCAATATCCAAAGGGCAAGGGTCTGCGGCAGATTCAAATTCACTTGAATATTATTTCCAAGACTCAAACACATTTATTGATGATCCAAATTCAAATTTTTCTATAAAATTGTCGGGAGAAATTGATCTTGGTGCAAGTGACTTTATTTTCTAAAACAACAATAATAACAATGAAACTTACAATATTTCTAACATCTTTAATTATCATAATCTCTTCTAATTCTTTTGCAGCCTTTACAAGTGAATCTGGAGGAGGATCAGGATCTTCTTCTCAAAATAATACTGTGGATTTTACAGAAAGTTCTTCAGGTGCAGGTGTGTCATTAGGAAAGAGATTTAATATCGCTTCAGATATTATTTCTGATGTTTTCTTTGAAGATGAGAAAATAGTTAAAGATCATATTTTTTCTGAAATAGAATTATTTGGAAATTACAATTTTTCTGGTGAGATTAGCCAAGATTATGGAGCCAGATTTAATTTGGGATATGAAATTGAAGGCTTTAGAATTTATCCGTCAGTTGGATATTTAAAAGCTAAATTTGACTATGTTGAAGATTCTTCGCAAAAACAAACAGTGTCTGCATCCTCACCATTTGTTGGTTTAGGGATTGGTTATGATATTACTAAGAATGTTGGTGTGAGGGTAAATTATTCTCTTTATAGTATAGACTTTAAGCCTAATGATTCTTCTTATGATAATATCGAGATTGATGTTTCAACGGTTAATTTGAACTTGGCTGTTCATTTTTAGACTTCGGGACCTGGTCCAATATGGACTAGGTCCCGAAAGTGATTAGTTTACTTAAACACACTAAAAACAGAGTCCATTATGCCTTTCTTTTTGACATTGGCTTTTGGTTTTCTGTTGTTGTTGTTATTATTACGGTTGTTGTTTCTTCTTGGGTGATTATTATTGTTGTTACGAGTTTTGTTTGGTTGTTTGTATGGGCGGTTATCTTCTTCGTAGTTGTCGTCTGATCTTGTCTCTTCTAGAAATTCTTTTTCTAGGCCAAGTTCGTTTACTTTGCCGGTTACAACTTGCATTTCGATTTCTCTTCTTTCATCTTCAGAAAGTTTCTTTCTTTTCTTTAAAGTGAAACCGTTGCTGCCTGGTTCTTCGGTGTTGTGCATGAAAATATGCACTCCGTAGACTCTTTCTGCACCGGCTATTTCTTCTTTTTTGAAGTTCATTATATAGGCGATAGTCTCGGCGTTGGTGTAGATGTAGATAACACCAGTTTGTTTGTCTGAGCAGGCTCTTCTGATTGCTCTAAGGATGCTAACTGCTAAGATTTCAACTGACCTAACAAAACCTGACCCTGTGCAATGGCTGCAGACTTTGGTGATAGTTTCGAAGAAACTTACTCCTAATCTTTGACGAGACATCTCTAATAGGCCAAATGGGCTGATTCTGCCGAGTTGTATTCTGGCGCGGTCAAATTGAAGTTCGTCTCTTACGGTTCTTTCAACGTTGCGACGGTTTTTTTGATCGTACATATCGATGAAATCAATCACAACTAGGCCGGCTAAATCTCTTAATCTTAATTGTTTAGCAATTTCTTTTGCGGCTTCGATATTTGTGCTGTAAGCGGTTTCTTCTACAGTGATTTCTTTTGTTGCTTTTCCAGAGTTAACGTCAATTGCAACTAAAGCTTCTGTGTGGTCAATTACGATTGATCCGCCTGATGGAAGATTTATTTGTTTTTCGTAAAGGGCAGAGATTTGTTGTTCAACGCGATATTTGTTGAAAATAGGTAAACGGTCTTCATATAGTTGGATGTTTGATACATCGCCAGCTGAAGTTAGTTTAGCGAAGTCTACGACGCACTCATAGGATTCTTGTCCTTCAACTATCACTTCGGTGATATCGTCATTGTAAATGTCTCTAATGCATTTTTTTATGATGTCATCTTCAGCATGAATGAAAGTAGGGGCTTTTGAAGATTCTGAGATTTCTTTTATTTTGTCCCATAATTTAGCCAAATAGTCGTAGTCTCTGTTGATTTCTTCTGGTTTTTTACCAACTCCGGCAGTTCTGATAATTACTGATCTGTCAGATGGGACATTCATTTCTTGTAAAATGGATCTAAGTAATTTTCTGTCTCTAAAGTTTTCGACTTTTTTGGAAACTCCACCTTTATTTGGAGTATTGGCCATTAAAACTGAATATTTACCGGCGATAGAAATATAGGTGGTCATTGACGCGCCTTTATTTCCTCTTTCGTCTTTTGAGCATTGAACAAGTATTAATTGCCCGGGTTTGATTACATCTTGGATGTTATATCTTTTATGGATGCTATAGATGTTTCCTTTATAGCTTTCTGTCTCGTCTTCAACTGAGTATGACTGATTAGAAAGAGGTTTTTCTTCATCGTCGGATTTTTCATTTTCTTTTTCTTGAGGTTCTTCTAAATCATCTTCGTTGTTTTTTTCGCTGATGTTTAGTAGGCCTTGTCTTTCTTCTTCAGAAATTTGGAAGTAGTTTGGATGAATGTCTCCAAATGGAAGGAAGCCATGTTTGTCAGAACCGTAATCAACAAAGGCAGCTTGAAGTGATTGCTCAACTCTGGTTACTTTTGCTAAATAGATATTGCCTTTTATTTGTTTGATAGCGATTGCTTCACGATCAAAGTCTTGTAAGATGCCATTCTCAAGAACAGCAATCCTTGTTTCTTCGCGGTGTGCCGCGTCGATTAAAATTATTTTGTTTTTCATTTAAAATTCTTGTTTAAGCCGAGTTATTCACTCGGGTTATTTATATTCAAAAGACTTAATGTAAATTATGAGTAAGTAAGTCTTTTCTAAAATCAGCTAAAATTGAATTACTCTACAGTCTTTGAATTTACGCATCCCAACCCATCTGTTGAAATTCAAAAGCAAATAGAGTGATTTTATTTAGCGTATAGCGAACTCTATTAATTTTGCATATTCATAATAAAGAAATTTTTCTTTTAAATTTACTTAAAAAGTGATGCGTACCAGCGGTGCGCTGAGATTTTTAGGTAAAGATCAAAAGTAAAATATCGAAGTTAGAAATATGTAAGATTAATAGAGTTGGCTATATGTCACCTAATTGTAACCAAATTATACTGAATAAATAAAATTATTATGCTAGCTTTTTAATGAAGTTTTTAGCCAGTTTTTATATTTTTCTTCGATATTAATTATGTCAGTTGCAATAATTTCAGGAACTTCATAAGGGTGATGCTTGGTTATAGTCGCTGATAGTTTTTGAAACATCTCCTTGCTAGTTTTTATTCTTAATAAAAACTCATCGTCATTTTTAATTTCACTGTCCCAAATGTAGAAACTTTCAATTGGGGATAGATGAATGCATGCGCAAAGTTTTTCTTTCAATAAAAGATTAGCCAATTTTGTTGCAGTATCTTTGTTTGGGAGGGTCGTTTCTATATTAATCATAATATGAAGATGGTATTACTTCTGGTTAGGGCAATAAAAAACCCCCAGCCTATATAATAAGCTGGGGGTTTAAATATTTAAGATATCTTAAATATTAGTAAGTTGCGGTATTAACTTTAATACCCCATTTTTTACCAAGATATTCTTCAACAGATTGTCTTTCTTCTTGTTTTAGAGATCTATCATAAACAATAACTTCACCTAGATTTCCTTCTAGATAATCAGCTGTTCCAGTAGAAACGTTTCCAACAGTTAATGAGGTAACGTTAGAACTGCTATCAGCTGTAGTCGCTTCTTGTGAAAGAGCAGTACCATTTTGGAAGAAGTTAACTCCTCCTAGAGTATCTGTAGATGCATTCTCTGAACTCGTATTGTTGAATACAACTGATACTACATAAGATCCATTAGCAGTAGCTGAAGCTGAAGATTCGTAACAAACTCCACCAGCACAGAATTGCCATTCATCACTACCAGTTACTTTTAGCTGAAAGTTTGTGCTTTTACTAATTATTGTTCCTGCAGTTATTTCAGAAGGAAGCCTAATCGCAGCAAAAACAGTAATTGTTCCTGTAGAAATGTTGGCAAAATTAGAGGAAGTAAGTGAATCTGAAGTAAAAGTTAATGCTGGAATCCCATTAATACCAGAAGTTTCGTATGCCGGAGCTGAAACAATAGCTAGATTATTTCTATTAGAGTTTTGAGGGTTAATGTCATTCCAAACAGTGATTACATCACCGTCTTCAATGTCTTCATTTGAAAAGCTTTCTTGAGGGCTAGAAGTTTCTGCCCAAAACATAAGGCCATCAATTGAAGATACAGGAGAACTTTGAGTAAGAGTTCTAGCTGAGTTAACTTTAGCTTGAGATACTAGACGGCTACTTTGAGTAACGCCAACAATAAGTATACCTATTATCAACACAACAATTGAAATTTCTATCAAAGAAAATGCGCGCAAATTACGGTTATTTTTCATAATTAATTTAATTCGTTAAATAAATATTATTTCTCATATATAAGAAAGTTAGTCCCAATAAAATTAAGCATATAAAGAAATTGTCAATCGCTTTTTTCATTTTTTTGCATTTTTCTCTTAAATCAACATAATTAATCCCAGAAAGCGGCAGTTTTTGGGATTAGTTACTCTTTCTTGGGGTTGATTCTGTAGATCATATTGAACTTCCCACCAGTTTTTTCGTGAAAAATCTCAAAATGTTTTTTAAATCCATCTTGAGTTTGGAAAATTACTTTAGGTATCTCATCTTCTGCTCCTTTATTATATAAGTCCCAGAGAATGTATTTTTTATGTCCGTGTTTATATTCAATTTCCATTTCAATTTCACTATCAAAAATTACTTCAACGACGGATAATCTCCAGCGGTCATTCCTTTTTTGTGCTATTGCCGTTAGCGAGGTGACATTAGAAAAGTTTGTTCCTAATTCCATATTAGAGTTATTCCTAAGTAGATATAGGTTAAATACTAAGGTTAGAGGCTCATCACTTATTTCCCATAAATAGGTAGTTTCTAAGCTGTCTACAGTGATTTGGTCAACTTCTCTTTTTAAGAAGAATCTTTCTATTTTGTCTGCTAGCTCAGGATAGTTGGCGAAGTTGTCTTTCCAGGCTTCATTTAGATTCCTACTATTAACAGCTATTAAGCTATATCTAGAAAAAGTTCTATTGATATTTTGGCTTAAAGCTCTTTGCCATTTAACAACATAGTTCTTATCAACTATAATGTTGTCCTTGAAAAACTTTGCTCTATCGCCGATCCTATAGCCCAAATGTTCATCTTCGGCCTCAATAACATAATGTTCATGAATAAATTTTACTAACTCATCATGCGGCACTTTTACTGTGTAGTCTACTTCTTCTAGTTTGAATTTCTTTTCGTCTTTTAGAGATTGGTCAGCGTATTTTATTGATAAATTGTTAGATTTAAAAGCAATGGCAACTAGCTCATAGTCTTCTTTTATTTCTTGAGGGGCATGAACAAGTAACATGCCATTGTCACTAAATGCCATTTCAGCAAAATCTTTGACTTTTTTTAGTCTATTTGAAGCATAAATATAATTGCGAGAGTCATTATCTATCATCTCACCCATAAATAGTTTGTTATTTCTTAGTTTTAGCGTTGCGTATTGTAGCGAGTCTCTACTTAAGAATGTTGCTCTTTCCATAAAGAAGGAGTCGCCTCTAACATCTTTATTAGAATATTTTAGCGTTCTTGGGTCAATTCTAACTAGATGTCTAATAAAGTTTTTATCAGATCTTAGAATCTTGGTTGCGTGTTTAAATTGAGAAGGATCTATTAATATTGCTCTGAGGATTAATTTTCTGCTTCCTCTAAAGCAATTAGGAAGTTTGGATATTAAATCTATATCGTATTTTTTAATGTCATTAAGAGCAGCGTTAATGAGCTTGTCACCCAGGTCTTCGCATTTATATTTGTCTAAAATTGAGAATTGTCTTTGAGGCTCTTCAAATTGCATTACTCTAGGCGCCATTTTAATAGGCTCTGAGCATGAGAAAAGAGCGGAAAGAATTATCAGCAGAGTAGGGAGTGTTAAACTCTTCATTTAGCCTTTCATTTTTGAGACTTTATCAATCTCAATATTTTTATTATTACTAAAATATAATACTAAAATTGCTAATCCAATTGCGGCTTCGGCACCAGCAACTGTTAATACGAATATGGCGAAAATTTGACCAACTAAGTCATTTAAATAGGCGCTAAAAGCTACGAAGTTAATGTTTACAGCGAGCAGCATAAGCTCAATTGACATTAATAAAGAGATAACATTCTTTCTATTAGCAAAAATTCCGCTAATGCCAACGCAAAATAGGATTGCTGAAACAATTAAAAAATTTTGTAATTCGATACCATTTAGAATCATAGATCTATTCCCTCGCCGGATTTAACTTTAGTAATTTCAATAGAGTTGTTTTTGTTTCTCGCAGTTTGATTGGAGATAACTTGTTTTTTAAGGAATTTATTATCTTCTTTCAACGTTAGGGCAATAGCACCAATCATGGCCACAAATAAAATGGCTCCAGCTAGTTGGAAAGGAATAACGAAGTCGGTGTATAAAACGTTACCAATTGCTTCCACGTTAGATATATTTGCATTGATTTCATAAAGTGAAGTCGTGCTGTAAAGTTTTAGCGTTGAGAACTTGGCGATAAGGATGATTTCAACGAATAGAACAATTCCAGTCATAATTAGAATTGGCAGATATTTATTAGCTTTTTCTTTTGTCGCTTTAACGTCGACATTAAGCATCATCACTACAAATAAGAATAAGACGGCAATTGCTCCGACATAAACAACTATAAGAAGCATAGCGATAAATTCTGCGCCAACTAAAACGAATAAGGCTGCGGCGTTTACGAAGCATAATATTAAAAACATCACGCTGTAAACCATATTTCTTGTCGCCACTACCATCAATGAAGATGAGAGTAGGATGAAAGAAAATAAATAAAATAAGGTTAAGGTAAAATTCATTTTTAGTTATCTAATTATCTATGTTTATTATCGGCTTCAATATTTTGGCGAAGCATATATTCATATCTTTCGCCATTTTCCATTAATTTTTCTTTAGTGTAATAAAGTTCTTCTCTTGTTTCTGTAGCAAATTCAAAATTTGGACTCTCAACTATGGCATCAACAGGGCAGGCCTCTTGGCATAATCCACAATAGATGCATTTTAGCATATCAATGTCGTATTTTGTAGTTCTTCTGCTTCCATCTTCTCTTTCTTCAGCTTCTATTGTTATTGCTTGAGCTGGGCAGATTGCTTCGCATAATTTACACGCGATGCATCTTTCTTCACCGTTTGGGTACCTTCTTAGCGCGTGCTCGCCACGAAACCTTGGGCTCACTGGTCCTTTTTCGTAAGGGTAGTTTATTGTAACTTTCTTTTTGAAGAAATATTTTAGCGTCATCCAGTGGCCGTAAACTATTTCTCTTAAAAAGAATGCGTATATTGTTCTTAAGAAGTCTTTCATTATTAATTATAAATTATTGGTGCCAGGTACCAAAGGTACCAAGAACCTGAAAATCTTAGCCATAAACTACAAATGCTGAGGTTCCAACAACCCAAGCAAGTGAAAATGGTAAAAATACTTTCCAGCCTAATCTCATTAGCTGGTCATAACGATATCTAGGTAGAGTTGCTCTAACCCAAATAAATCCAAATAATAAAAATAATGTTTTAAGCATTAACCAAAATGGCGCTGGAATTAAATATAGGATTTCAAGATCAAAAGGTGGCAACCAGCCGCCTAAGAATAATATAGATGCAAATGCTGAGATTAGAATCATGTTAGCATATTCGCCAAGGAAGAACATTGAAAATGGCATAGAGCTATATTCTACATTATAACCAGCAACTAATTCTGCTTCTGCTTCTGGTAGATCAAAAGGAAGACGGTTAGTCTCAGCCAAGGCTGAAATAAAGAATAAAACAAACATTGGGAAGTGATATAGGGCGAACCATCCGTCTTTTTGTGCTAGAACAATTTCTTTCAGGTCAAGGGATCCAGAACTTAAAACAACTGAAATTATAATTAGTCCGATAGAAACTTCATAAGAGATCATCTGAGCTGAAGACCTAATAGCGCCAAGAAAGGCATATTTTGAGTTACTCGCCCAGCCTGCAATGATGATTCCGTAGATTCCAAGTGAAGAAGTCGCCAGTAGGTAGGCTACGCCAACATTAATGTGAGCCACTGCAAAAGTTTCAGAGAAAGGAATCACTGCCCAGCCAATTAATGCTAGGACAAAGGTGATAACAGGAGCTAGGAGGAATAATATTTTATTGGCTTTATCTGGGATAATAACTTCTTTTAGCATCAGTTTTAAACCGTCAGCCAAAGGTTGAAGCAGGCCAAAAGGGCCAACGACGTTTGGTCCCTTACGAAGTTGCATTGCTGCTATAACTTTTCTTTCCATTAAAGTTAAGTAAGCAACTGCTCCAAGTAGAGGCAAGACAATAACCAATACCCAGCCGAACGTTGGCAAGATAGTGCTTAAAAAAAGTTCTAAAATTTGTTCAAAATTAAAATTCATGAAAATCTGTAACTAGAAAATGATACCAAAATATTTGAAAGAATTTATTAATTATTTTATCAAAGTCAAATAAAAGGTAGCCAGCTTTGGTAAGTAAGTTGGTGTTTGGCTAATGTTATTTATAGAACAATCCACCAACCTAAAACAACAATCCACCCGGCAGCAAAGCCAGCAATTGCGTCATCTAGCATGACTCCAAGTCCGCTATTTAGTTTTTTGTCAATTAAACCAATAACTGATGGTTTATAAATATCGAAAAATCTAAACATTACAAATGAAGCAATTAAGTGATAAGCTGTTATTGAAATACTGCTAAAGAAGTCTTCGAATAAATATAGGTAGCTAATTTGTAATGCTATGATTTGCCCAACAACTTCATCTAATATGATTGATTTGTGATCAACTTTTTTTAATTTTCTATATTTGGCATATATAGGTGCTGCAAAAATACCGTAATTAAAAAAGAACGCACAAAAAATTAACCAGAAGAATGTTTGTAAAACTAAGTCTATTCCGCTTGCCACGAATATAGATGTTACGAAGAACCAAAGAGCTACTGCTAAAGCACTTCCAATTGTTCCAGGAGCTTTTTTGGCATTGCCAAAATAAAAGAAAGTTAGAATCCATTCGTGAATATTGTTCATAGGTAAGTCTCCTAAAAATTATTTAATATGTTGAGATAAGTATTTGTTAAATCCTTAATTTCGGATATACAAGAAAATTCATCAATTTTATGAGCCGTCTTATTAACCAGGCCAATTTCGATCACTTCTGCGTAATCTTTAATGAATCTTGCATCGGAAGTTCCTCCAGTAGTGCTTAATACTGGTTCTATTCCGGTTACTTTCTTAACGGATTTTTTAACTATTTCGCTAAATTCTCCCGGGTCACTTAAAAAACTTTCTCCGCTAACTCTATATTCTAACTCATAGTTTGCGCCGAAATCTCCGCCTCCAGCACTTTTGCTGCAGGCATATTCAACTAACTCTATAACATCTTTAGAGCTATGAATATTGTTAAATCTAACATTAAAAGATGCGCAAGCGTGCTCGCAAATAACATTGGTTCCAAGATTCTGTGATTCGATAGAAGTTACTTCTAGATTTGTCGCGTCGAAAAAATCATTGCCTTCATCAAATTTGTGATCTTTTAAGATTTTTAAAATATCAACCAAAGTAGTAATAGGATTTAGTGCATTGTGCGGATAAGCCACATGGCCTTGTTTGCCAATTATTTTTAGTTTAAAGTTAACAGAGCCACGTCTGCCAATTTTTATCATCTCACCAAATTTCTCAGGATTTGTTGGTTCTCCTACTAAACAATGGCTAATTTTTTTATTGTTTTTAGTCATCCATTCCAGAACTTTTTTTGTTCCGTTAGTGCCATCTGCTTCTTCGTCATTGGTAATTAAAAGACCAATGCCAAAATCTAATTCTTTATTATCTTTTAAAAATTCCTGCAAGGCGACAATAAAACAAGCAATCGCGCATTTCATATCCACAGCGCCGCGGCCATATAATTTGTCATCTATGATGGTGGCTGCGAATGGGTCATGTGTCCATTTTTCAATGTCGCCTTCATTTACTACATCTGTATGGCCGGCAAAATATAAGACTTTTTCACAATTATTTGGATTATAAACTGCGTGCAGATTATTTACTTTGTAGGATCCGTCTCCATCATAATCTAGATAGTCACATTCAAAACCAAGGTTTTTTAGATAGTTTCCAAGAAAATTTAGTACTTCAAAATCATATCCGCTATAGGACCTAAAATTAATAAGTTTTTGCGATAATTCTATATCGTTAAGTTTAGTCATTGAATTTTTATTAAATTTGTAACAACATTAGTACATCTAAGTTACTAACAAAAAACTACTTATAAAAAATCAATTATGCTAGACATAAAATTCATTCGAAATAATCCGGAAATCTTTGATAAAAAAATTAAAGATAGAAACTGCGCTGTTACGTCTAAAGAAATTTTGCAGCTAGATGAAGAAAAAAGAGTAAAGATTGCACAAATTCAAGATCTTCAAAGTCAAAGAAACGAGATTGCAGGGAAAATAGCCAAAGCAAAGAAAGAAGGCGCAAGTGCAGATGAATTATTTACAAGGTCGAAAGAGGTAAACACAAAATTAAAATCTCTAGAGGAAGATTCTTCAATTGATGAAAAACTAGATAACTTACTAGCTACTATGCCAAATTTGGCTGACGATGAGGTCCCAGTTGGAAAAGATGAAACAGATAATTTAGAAGTTGAAAAATTTGGCACGCCAAAAGAGTTCAGTTTTACTCCAAAAGCGCATGAAGATTTAGGAGAGGATTTAGGAATGCTTGATTTTGAGCAATCAACCAAGATGTCTGGATCAAGATTTTCTTCTTTAACGGGAGATCTAGCAAAACTTGAGAGAGCTTTGTCAAATTTTATGCTTGATATTGCTAGTCAAAATGGATATTTAGAAGTATCTCCACCAAATATTGTGAAATCGCAAGCTATGTATAATTCTGGCCAATTACCAAAATTTGGTGATGACGCTTTTTCAACTAAGGATGATTATTGGTTAATTCCAACTGCCGAAGTTCCTTTAGTAAATTTTGCTGTTAGAAAGAATCTAAAAGAAGAGGATTTTCCACTACGTTTTACTGCTTATACACCGTGTTTTAGACGTGAAGCTGGATCTGCCGGAAAAGATACCCGAGGTATGATTAGGCAACATCAATTCAAAAAAGTAGAATTAGTTTCAATCACTACCGCCGAGCAATCAAATGAAGAACATGAAAGAATGACTAATATCGCTTGTGAACTTTTAACAAAGTTAGGCCTTCCATTTAAAAAACTACTTTTATGTACAGGAGATATGGGTTTTGGTGCCAGAAAGACCTATGACCTAGAAGTATGGTTCCCAAGCCAAAAAAGATATCGCGAAGTATCTAGCTGCTCAAATTGCGGAGACTTCCAAGCGAGAAGAGCAGGGATTAAATTTAAAAAAGAAAAGAAAAATGTTTTTGCTCATACTTTGAATGGTTCTGCTTTAGCGCTAGGCAGAACATTAATCGCTATTTTAGAAAATTATCAAAATGAAGATGGCTCTATTACAGTCCCGGAAGCCTTGGTTAATTATATGGGTGGACTTAAGAAAATTGGTTAAATGTTGTTGATTATAAAATAGTAATGTGTTTAC
>Ga0209711_10001681_pt1 | contig 21044 bp, 19 predicted proteins | sample ArcticOcean_MG_C_7_FD_187441 | JGI IMG/M metagenome (GOLD analysis project Ga0209711, IMG submission 187441) | Marine microbial communities from western Arctic Ocean - ArcticOcean_MG_CB11_88 (SPAdes) (version 2) | ecosystem: Environmental > Aquatic > Marine > Oceanic | place: Arctic Ocean...
CGTCCTCGAGCTGGAGGCGGAGCTTCAGTCGGAGCTGTACAAGCGCGTCAAGTACCAGAAGGCGTTCTACATGGCGCTCGACAAGGGCCACGTCGGCGGGCAGTGGGACCGCGACGACGCGGAGGACGAGATCCTGCACGAGCTGGACACGGAGGACATCGACGGCCTCCCCGAGCAGGACCTCGCGGGGGACCTGTGGGAGGATCTGGGGGAGGGTGTGGAGGAGGCGCAGTGAGTCCTGGCGGGCGGGATCGTAGGGTCTAGAATTAAAAGAAATTGAAAAACCGGACCCCCCAGCCCCAGAACCGGGCAGACTCCGACCCCCCGGCCCCTCCGACCGTCGGTCAGAGAGACCGCCGTGTTCGCTCCCGGTGTCTGTTCTTTCTCATGCGACGGAACTTTCGCCGGACCCCCCGCCCCGGTCGGCCGCCGGACATACTAGCAAGATGTCATTCTTGACGCACACGCTCTGCGACTGCGGCGAGGGCCACGTTGGCGGCGGGCAGGTGGGGCAGCTCGCGGACGGCGGTGTGCCCGCCGCGGAGCTCGGGGAGATTGCGGACAAGCACCCGGAGTTCTGCCGTTTCATCGACCTCACCCACGTCGGTCACGAAGCGGGGGTTCTGGTGATCGACGGTGGCGTGGATCGCCTGCTCGGCAAAAGCGGGAAGGAGCGACTTCTTGCGGAGTCACTTGCGCAGACGTTCGACACCACCTTCTTCAATACGCGCAAGAAGGTTGTCCAAAACAAGCACGGACGTCGCAACAATTGCTATGCGGACTTCCAGCAGGATGGAGACATCCCGAACGGCAAACCGACGGTCGTTGACTTTGAGTCCGCGCCGGAGATGAAGAAGCTGCGCGAGACCCTCCCCGGCTTCTTCGGAAAGTGGGCGGAGGGGCTGGTCGCCGAGACCAACCTCTACACGGACGTTTCGTCGGCCAAGGTCGGGATAGGCTTCCACGGGGATTCGGAGCGCCGCAAGGTGGTTGGGGTTCGTCTCGGCGCGGCCTCCACCCCCTCCGATTCCAGTGGTACCATCGCAGCCTGCCCATCACCGAGGAGGTAGCAATCGAGCTGCTTGATGGGGACATGTATGCGATGTCGGACAAGGCGGTCGGGTTTGACTGGAAGAAGTCCTCAATCCCGACCCTCCGTCACGGCACTGGCCGGAAAGCGGTCCGGCGGGAGGTCGGTGTCGGCAAGAAGCGGCCGCGTGTGGAGTAGGCGGCCGCCACGCGCGAGCACGTGCGCGCGGGTGAGACCCGGGGAAAAGTCGTGTTTTGTTAGAAGTCCAAAGATCACGCCACTGTGGACTCCGGGCCCGAATTCACTCCGGTGGTGGGCGCGCGGCCAGTTCTGCGGCGCTCTTCAATCGTGTTAAAAAATTCAGCAGTCCGAAAACCCAAGCGGCGGCCGAAAGTTTGGCACGAAACTATGCGCCTTGAAGGACGGCTTGTAGCTCGCCTGCGGCATCTGCACCGCTTCGCAGAGCCGATTCAGCGCCTTGTGCGCCGCCTTCGCGATCTCGGCGTTGGAGGTAGGAAGTGGCTGCTCCCCCGAAGGGTCGTCGGTCTGCGTGGCCGCGACCGTGCTCGTTCCGACTCCCATCGAGCAGGTCTGCGCGGAGCGGGAGGTCGGGCCCGTTGAAAGCTTCTCCTTTGCCCGCTCGCGCTCATTTTCAGCGCGCAGGCCCTCGACGCGGGCCAGAAAGGAAGCCTTCTCGCCGAGCAGCTGCGTGCTGGCCGCCTCCGCCGCCGCCTCCGCGCCGGCCAGCCTCGATTCCAGCTCCTTGCCCTTGGCCTCCGCGCGACGCTTGCCGTCCTTTGCCTTTGCGATTGCGGCGTCGGCCTCTTTGCAGGCCCTCCGTTGCTCCCCCTGGGTACGGTCTATGACCTCTGCCAGCTTCTGGATTGTGTCCATGTTGTCCGCGGCCTTTCCGTTGAGCTCCGCCACCTTTGCCTCGAGGCGCTCGCTGCGCAGGTCCCTCGCCGGCGGCGGCGGAGGCGGCGGCGGCGGCGCCTTCTGAAGCTCCGACAGCTGCCCTCTCAGATCGGACACAAGCCGCGCGGACGCCGCCGACGCGGTCGATGCCGCCTTCTTCTGCCGCGAGGCCGCCTCCTCGCAGTCCTTCAGACGAAGGGACGTCTCCGCGAGCGCGCGTTTGGCCTCGGCGGTGGCCTTGTCGGCCTCGATCTTGTCCTTGAGCGCGTCCCGGACTGCTGCGTCGGAGGCTTTCAGCTTGGCGTCGCAGGCATTGCGCAGCCTGGTCGCCTGGATGTGCTTCTCGATGGCGATGGCCTCCTTCTTGGCCACCGCCTTGCCGACGCGCTCCTTTTCGTTTTCTTTCTGGGTCTCCATCTCCTGCAGAAGTTCCTGCCTCTGGGTCATCAGCCGCCTCGCCGTCTCCTGCAGGATGGCCACCTTTTTGTCCTCCGCCTCCGCGGGCGCCGCGTCCTCCACTGAGTCGTCCACTGAGACGGCGGAGACGGCCTCCGTGAGGGCTTTCACCTCCTTGCCTCCGACGGGCGCGCCCTCGGGGCTGACCGTGTTGGAGCCGTCGCGGATGCCCATGAGGTAGGAGCATACGAGCTTCTGGCCGTCCAGGACCTTCCCGTGCTGCTCCTTGAAGGTGCGGACCTCGAAGCAGACGTGCCCGATACCCGCCTGCCAAGGAAGCACCGCAGTGCAGAGAAAGCTCATGCCGTTGGCGACGCCCCACTGCTCGAGCGTGCAGAGCTCCCGCAGGTGGCGCTCGCGGTCGTGGAAGGCGGAGAAGCCGGTGATGACGGCCGCGATCAGCATGGTCGGGGAGTCGGAGGTGAGCAGGGCTTTTTCGCCGGAGAGGTCGAGCAGCGCGATCGCCCTGGGAAGCGGTGCGGGCAGGCCAAAGCGGCGCCCGTGTTCGATTCCGTGCTTAAGCGTTCGCCGAAGCAGGGAGATGCGCACGCGCGGACAGTCGGCAATCGGCACCAGCCGCGCTTCGAAGTTGGCCAGGTGGGCCTTCAGCTTGCGCGCGGGCGCGCTGCCAGCGAGGTTTTTGTCGACAAAGGAGGCGAGCGCCATTGTTGGATCTGAAACCTTGGGGCGGCCGACCACCTTTGATTGCGTCTGAACCGTTGATGCGGCCGACCGGACCAGCGATTCGTAACCGACCGGGCGCTGTTTTCTGCGCGATACGACGGCCGCCCTAGTGTGCCGCGGTGCTGGTCCGGTCGGCCGCTGGGCCTCTTCGAGCGGACCTGAACCATGATGCGACCTTCGGGATTCTTGCGGCTGCCAACCGCTTGTGGAAAAACGATGTCAGAACCAACTCTCTCCAACTCCAGGACGGCCACGATCAAGCTTCACTCGACCGACGAGAACGGCGACGCCTTCAACTCCGAGGAGGAGGCCCGCATGCGCAGGGCTGCGGCCTTCCCCGTCGTCTCCACAGCCTTCATGGTGGAGCTCGTGGCGGAGCTCGACGTCTCGGTCGAACATCGCGACTGGCGGAGCGTGGAGGAGATGCTCATGTCCGTGATCGCGACCGAGCTCAAACCGGGCGACCTCACGCAGATGGCCCCGTCGGACATCGGCGGCGCGGTGTTGGCGGTGGAGCAACTGAGAGTGACCAATGAGAACAGCTTTGCCGTGAGGCTGGCGACGGTCGTGACTTCAATCTTCTGCGCCCACCTGCACCGGCTGTCTTTGGCGCGCGGGCAGGAGGAGAGGAAACGGCGGAAGCTCGAGCACGCATGATCCGAATTAAAACTACGTCCGTCGGATCCGTTTGCAAAAACTAGTATAAGCAATGTTCCGGTCGGCCGCCCGGCGGAAGCGAGCGTGAATCATGGACGCACTTCGGTCCGTGGAGGAGCGAATCGCGGCGGCGGAGGAGCGCGCCATCCAGGCAGAGGCCAAGGCCGCGAGAGCAAAAATCCGGCTCCTCGAGGAGCGTGCCCACCGCGAGGCGGTGCAGAAAGTCGCGGACCTGGTATTGCAGCAGGTGTCCGTGTTCGAATCTCAGTGCCAGGTCCTCCGGCAGCTCGTGCACGCCGCGACGGCGACGCTCCCCTCGGTGTTGCGCGACTCGGGCCTCGTCGTGCGCTTCATCAACGCGGTCCGCGACGAGCTCACCGTGGCCATCTTCCAGGGCGGCGTTCGAATCGGCGAAGACGACCGCATCCGCCACGACACGGCCGTCACGGCCCGAGTGGAGCTCCGCTCCGCCGGCAAGCTGGAGCTCAGAGTCTCGGACAAGAAGAGCGTGTCCGTCGACTGGAGCAACATGAAGACCATGTTCAAGGCGTGGGGCGTAGCCGACCTGAAGGCGCTGCCGTTCAAGGTGACGGCGCGGCTCTCGCCGGAGGAGAAGACGGACCCGCTCTGGGTCGTCGGTCGCGTTCACACGAGCGACCACAGGTTGCTGGAAAAGTTTGGAACGCCGACGCAGTTCTCGATCGACAAGCACCGCGTCCTCGCCACCGCGGGCAAGGCGGCGGTGCTGAAGCAGTTTGCGACCGTCGAGGTCGACCTCGACCGCGTCGTGTGGGACACGGCGATGACCAAGCTAGGCTGCAAAGTGCCGCCGCCGGAGGGGCGGTCTGTTTTGTACGGGGTGTGGTCGCGTAGGGGGGAAAAGCGGAGTCTCGCGTGGGATCAGTCCACTATGCCTGCTTGAATACTTGATCGCCGTTTTTGAGCGGAGGGAAGAAAAGCGAAGCGTGCATGAATGCACAGTTTTGATCACTCTTCATCGTCACTGTCCTCACCACTTTCCAAACCGCACCGACACGGCCAGGTCGTTCGTGGCAAGTCGGTTTACGATCAAACGGCTTTTGAGAACGGCCGCCTCCGCGCGGAGCGATCTTTCGAGAAGCGCCCGCACATCCGCCCACGAGTCCAAAAGCGTGAGCCTCCACGCAAAGGTCTGCCCTTCGTCGGTGACCACGAACGCGAGGCTCTCGCCCTTTCCAAATACCACGGACGTGTCGCGGACCACGTTGGAGTTCAGGAAGCAGCGCTTGGCGAGGTCGTCCAGGCGGTCCAGAATGGCTTCTCCCTGGTGCTCGCTCGCTTGTTCGATGCGGAGGACGACCGAGACGTGCATCTTGCGTCTTCCTTCTTCAGTTTGGCGCCTCTTCTATCCGCTTGGCGACCTGCTCCGCGAGCTCCAGGCTGCGCACCGTCTGCACCAGTCTCTCGTCCCAGAAACCGAAGAGAACGTCCACCAGGGGGCGCGGCCATCCCAGCTTGCCGACGAAGAAGAAGAGAGCCGGGATCGACCGCGTGTTCAGGATACGCCGCTTCCTCTGATTGCCTCCACACACGTTGTCTCGCAACACGGAGGAGACAAAGTAGTGGAAGATGACAGACAGCATGTCTTCGCGGAGGGTGCCGTCCCCCGGCGCCGCTCGCGTCCGCCACCGCCCGAAGCTCTCCGTCCAGAGAGACTCCGCGAGGCCAGCCCTCGGGAGCGTCTTCAGAAACTCGCACAGCGTGCCCTGGCCGGTGGGCAGGTCGCGGAAGGCAGTGAAAAACTGGTCTGTGCAGTGCTTCTTCAGGTGAGCGCCCAGCATGGCCAGGTTGAGGAGCAGGCAGGTGGACGGATCCTGGCGCGTCCGCCGGTACAGCTGCGGATCGAGGTCGGTCACCAGCACGTCCGCGCAATTCGTGAGGGGCCCGCGTAGCAAAAAGTTTCCCGGAGAGCAGTCCAGGAAGAGAATCCGTCGCGACGAGTAGGCAAACACGGTGTCCCTCAGCAGCCCGGCGACGTGCGACAAGTGCACTTGCAAGTGCGGAGGTGAGTGGTCGTTGTCGGCGTGGTTGGTGGCGGCGTACAGACTGACGGTCGCCCGCTCCATTACCACCATCAGCCTCGCCTTGTTCGGATGCAGCACCTCCGCGAAAGCCGCCGCGACGCGAGGGCCAAAGCCCCCCCGCGCCGCCTCCAGCAGGTTGGAAAGCTCGGTAGCCACGTGCTCGATCGGCGCGGGCGTGGACTGCGCGTGGCGCGGGAAGCGAATCACGTTCTCCCCCCTGGCAATCTTCGGAAGCGTGCTGAGCGGCGAGAGGGCGCGGACCACCAGGGAATAGGTGCCCGCGCCCTCGACCGAGTACCCGGGCGCCGGCCTCGTCTCCATCTGCTCGGCGAGCCCCTGCAGCGTCTCGAAGAGCTCCTCCAGGTCGTCCGCCGCCGTCTTCCACCCGTCCGGGCGGAGGTCCGGCCGGACGTCCGACAGACAGCCCGCCAAGAACGCGCCCTGCATGCACCCGCCCACAAAGGCCTCTCCCCGCCGGATTGCGGCGGTGTCTACAGGCACCTTGAGCGGCTCCGCCCTCACATCGCCCCTCCAGGCCGCCTCGAGCGCTGCGGCAGCGCGTTTGCGGAGAGGGTACAGGCGCTTCGGCATCGGCACGACCGAGGACGGAGACCGATTGAGCAGAATCCGAGGGCGCTTGAAGGCGCGCGCCGGCTCCGCCTCCCTCGGGTCCGGGATGGGGCCGACGTCCGGCAGCGCGGTGGGCTTTGGCTTGGGAGCCCTCGCGGCGACCGCGTCGAGGTGGAGCTTTTCGATGCTTCCACGGACGCCGAGGTCGAGGAAAACAACGCCCCTCGGGTGGAAGGCCGCGAGGGCGCGCACCGCGGGCTCGTTCTTGCAAGCCCAGGCCGCGTAGGCCTTGGCAACCGCCTTTGACCCCTTGAGGGTTCGCGTTTCAAAGAGCTGTTCCACTACGGACTCGTAAGCTCTGAAAGCCGTGGGTGGCGGAACCATTCTACTCTACCTCCACCGACCGCCGACCGCGCCTCACTCTCTCTTCCGTTTCGGAAGACCGCGCTTCACTTTCTCTTCCGTTTCGGAGTCGAGAGAAACGGTTCCGCTCTGCAGTTCCAACAGTACAGGCTCTTCGCAGCCGACCTTCCAAACCAGGCCGCGAAGCACCCTTCGTGCCCGAGGTGGCCGCAGGCGGTCGCGTGGACCACCTCTCCGGCCGCAAACTCCTCCATGCAAAAGCCGCAGGAGCTCTCCCGCCGCTCTTCCACCGCGCGGGCAAACTCGGCCTTCTCCAAAAAGCCGTCGGTCGTGGCGTTGATGAGGGCGCAGGTCTGCTTGAGCTCCTTGGTCGACATCTCCCCCACCGTCTTGAAGACGTGGGTGCGCATCTTCGTGCGCACCTGGTGCTTTGCCCGCTCCTGCTGCGTCTCGAACACCTTGGCCGGTTGCCAGGGGGCGAGGGAGGGTGCGGCAAACAGCGCCTTGTACAGCTCATTGGCGAACACAGGGGGAAGCATCTTGCTCAAAGGGCGGCTTACAGTACACAATCGCGCGTGGTGCCCGACCGGAGCTTCTTTTGGGAATCTACTTTTTACTAGGATCCGCGAGCTCAGTGTTCGACAGACTGCCGTCGTCGAGCGGCTGACGACTGGTGGCGGCTTCGGCACGCTGCGCACGCTGGGCGCCGGGCCGATACTCGCGCGGTGCCTGATCTTGGCAAACGCCTCGTCCGGCGGGCGGCGCGTGTCCTGCATTGACTACTAGCTTGGTGGCTGGAGCTCAGTCGGGACGCCGACCGCGGGGTTCCGGGGCCGGGGGGTCCGTTCGGCCGTGCTCCTCTGGAACTCTCGCCGCATCGTCATCAAAATTCGCCCGCTCAGGTTGTTCCCCAGGACGGCGTCTCCTTCGACCCGCCCGCCGTCGACGGATGCGCTGCCTCGAAAGTCGAACTTGATCAGGATCTTCTTGCCGGTCGCGACGAGCGCGCGTTTGGCCTCGGGATTGGCGTCGAACTTGGCGCGAAGGATGGGACCCCAGCGTGCGAGGAGCTCTCCGGGATTGGTGCTCGGCTTCCTTCGCAGAGAGGTGACGAGGCAGGCGGCCTTCTTTGCGAGACCCCCAGGGTATGAGGGTCGGTTGGATCGCGGGCCGAGGAACTTCAACTTCTTCTGGACCGCGTCTTCGTGGCCTCCAAAGACTTCACGCACCGAGTCCTCGGTCAGCTTCCCGAACTTGCCCGTCGAGGAGAACTTGGGCCGGTGTAAGGGGGTGACTAAGTCGGCTTGATATGCAGCTTCTGCTGACGCGAAAACGCGTCCCTTGTACTTGAAGATACTCTCCGCACCATTTTCGAACACTGCATGCGCCGCGTTGCCCGCCTGCGCCCCGTACACCACGTGGGTCATTTTCGTTGCCCCTTGGACGCTGAGGAGGCCGACCGGGGGGCCGGACCGCCGACCGCTTGTCCCAATTATAGGCTGACTGTATCAGATTACAAAAGAGACATGTTTCCCAATCTGTCCAGCATTGGCGACGACACGGAGGCGGCGGCAAAGGACTGGACAGGACCGACGAACCCGGGCGGACCCCCCGGCCCCAGAACCAGCCCGCGGAAGCAGGGCCCGGCCGACGGCCAGAGACCGACAGACCAGCAGCCCCCACCCCCCAGACCCATGCCCCTGCACGCGAACGAGGCGCAGCAAGCGCACGCACAGAAGGTCTACGGAGGCAGAGAGAGGGGCGCGCTCTTGCAGGCAATCACGCTCTCCACGAATCCCGACACACACCCCGAGATGGTGTCCGTAAACGGTCTTAAACAAGTCGCCAGAGCCAAAGCCCGCGAGATGGCGAATGCGGTGCAAGAGATGGCCAATGACGGCCTCCAGGTAGGCGCGTACGCATACAAAGCCTTCGGAACCTTGTTCGGGCTCGCCACCCAACACTGGGTCAGTATCTTCGTCAACACGTTGCACACCATCGCCGCGCGCTCGATTGAGTACGTTGCGATGGTCAACGACGCGTTGGAATGGAAGAACTCCGGTTTCACCAAGCCACGCGGGGAGCGGACCTACAATCCGCACCAGAGGCCGACGCCGGGTGGGATCACCATTGTCAGCACCAGTCCTGGGAAGGAGGTGGATGACTTTTCGGACTCAGACACGGACTGACCGTGTTTTGTGCTTCTGCGCGGTATTTACGATTGACACCCCTAAATGGGATCCAGTCCAAGTATGCCATCTCGTAATCACGTTACGAGGTATGGAGCCTCTTTAATAGCAGTTAATGCAAGAATGCGGAACACACGCTTGGCGAGTGGCAGCACAGCACCCGGGGCCCTGGCGAAGTCCTGCGGCTGACCAGCGAATAACGACCGGGTGGTGTGTGCACGTTGGGAGATGATACCGTCACTCGTGCACCTCCGCGAGCATGCGTTCGTTTCCGGGAACCTTGAGGGCGAGCTGCAGTTGGGAACCGTCAGCCAGGACGTGATCGAGGCTATCCTCGGCAAGATCCACGAGCCAGCGCAAATCCGAAGTCTAGGCAGGATGATGGCCGCCAACGACGATCACGAGCAACAAGGGAAAGAGTGCGTGGATCGCGCAGAGACGCTCATGACTGCGGCGCGTGCGCTGGGGCTCGGAAACGAGGCCATGCGGGGGGAGCTGGGGACCGTGGTCAAAATCAACCGTGCCCAATTATCGGATGCTGCGTTTGAGTCGTTCTTGCTGCTGCTGAGAGGGCAGTGCTTTCCAAAGCTGGAAGAGGTTGATCTGCCGTTTTGTACGATACGAGGCACGAAAGTGGAGTCGTTCTCGGACGCGATCCTACAGGGGGGGCTGGCGAGTTGCACGGAGCTCAACCTCAGCTTCAACAATATCAACGATGCCGACATGCAGCTCTTCAGCAACGCAGTCCAGAGCGGGTCGCTGCCGAATCTCAAGAAGCTGGTGCTCACCCAGAATAAGATTGGGAACGCAGGCATGACCGCCCTCGTTGGTGCCATTCGCACCGGCGAGTCGCTGGCGAATCTCGAGACGCTCGACCTTGACCTCAATCAGATTGGCGACGATGGGATCAAGGTTTTCTCGACCGCAATCTCCAGTGGGGCACTGCCGTTGCTGCGCGAGTTGTACCTCTACAGTAATGCGATTGGTAATGCTGGCGTGACCGCCCTCGCGGATGCGATCGCCAGCGGGGCGCTGGCGAATTGCCAGTACCTCCACCTCGAGGGGAATCAGATCTCGGACCCTGGGATGGTATCCTTCTCGGATGCCATCGCCGGGGGGGGCATCGCGAGTCTCAGACAGCTCTGGCTGATGCAAAATCGCATCGGGGACGCCGGGATGATCGCGTTTGCAAACGCCGTGCGCAGCAGGTCCATGGTGAATCTGGGCATTCTCCGGCTTGACGGAAATTTGATTGGGGACGCCGGCCTGGTGGCCCTTGCCGATGCTGTGCGCAGCGAGGCCCTGCCTTCTCTGCAAACCGTGTCAACGCGTGGTAATCCAGGAGATGCGGAAGTATTGAGGGAAGCGCTGAGGGGCTTGATTGTCCTGGCATGAGTTGTCCTCGTGCACGCGGCCGAGAACGTCGCAGAGACGATCGATGCGCTTTGGGTCGGGGTGGCCGCTGGGGCGGGTCCGGTGTACCGCGGAGACGCGACGCCAGGCTCCTGGCTGGACAACGGTACGCCGGTGCAGTTCCCCGTCTCGACGAGCATGAGCGCGGTGGTGGCCTTTTCGTTTCGGGCGCGTGCGACACCCAACTCCAGCTCCGCCGGCGGTGGCGTGTTTGCAATCCTGCTTGCGAAAGGCACAAGGTGCATCGACGTGAACAGGAGGTTCGGAGAAAGCGGGGACTGGATGAACTGCCATAAGAACGAAAGGGAGGTGCTGGTGCACCCAGACACGATCTTCTGCAGCCCCCGGCGGCTTGACGCGCAGCATGGCTCCGTCGCCCTCCTGGTGGGTGACGTCCTACACGACAATGGCTGGAGAGCGAGCATAGAAAAGCTCTACGACGAGCAAAGGCGGTCGCCGCCGAGATCGCTTGAAGCCTTTCGCCAAAAGCTTGAGAGCCGCGCTTTCGGCGACGCAGGCTCGTTCAAGCAGTACAAGGTCGTTGTCGGGTTCCCGGGCGCCCGAGGGGTAAAACGGAGGCCGGATTGGACGAGGTTGTCCGTTTCAGAAAGGTCGTAGCAGAAAGACCCCTTGATTGTCCCGGTAGTAATCACGATTGGGGTTACCCACTGGGTCGTAATCTAACACGTGACCACTCGATATCGTGATTACAAGATTGCATGATTTGGTGACTGCACATTGATAGTGCTCGTGATTGCCTGATATTAGTAGTCTGTGGCCAATCCCGGAGCCGCCGTGGGGCCCCGGCGGGTTCTGGGGGCGTGACCTCTCCGGTTGGAAAGCAGTCGGTACTCGGAGGTCTCCGGCGCCAATCACGATTGGTGATACCTATTGGATTGCCCCCGTAACGGCTAATCTGTGCACGCTGGGAATTCTTCGACTAATTAGGGTATAGTTTTACCGTGGTGCCCGCGGAGACCCACCGCCCTCTCGTACGGAATGCCGACCGGGAGCCTTTTGACACAAGTTGAACGTCAATGACAGTACGGGAGATCCAGATCGGCACCCCGGGAGAAGTAATCCCCGTCGCGATGAAGTGTTCTTCTATCTGTTGAGTGCCCCTGCGGGCTCGTCAGTGAGGAACTCCACAATCACGATTGATGGCACTCGGCACTTTCTTCGCCTAACGGGAGCGGATTTCCAGATTCGAATTCCCGACCCGCCAGAGTGGGTCTTCGAGCGGAGGTGACCCGCTCTCCGCTCAACGAATAAATGGGACATTCCGGGAATGTGTAAAAGAACATGATCCCGTCACTCGTGCACCTCCACGGGCATGTTCCCGGGGACTTTGCGGGCCAGTTGGAGATGAGAAACGTCAGCCAGGACTTGATCGTGGAGATCCTCAGCACGATCCACGAACCTAAGACTCTGCAAGCTGCCGGCCAGGTGCTGTCCGACTACGTCCACCGGGAACTCGGGCAAAAGTACCTGGAAAGAGCAAGGAGTCTCATGGAAGCGGCGCATGCGCTGCGGCTCGGAGACCAAGCCGAAAGGGGGCAGCTGGGGGACGTGCACACACTCAAAGCTGAGTATCTAACTGACGCAAAGTTTGAATCGTTTTTGCTTCTGCTCGGAGGGCAGTGCTTGTCGGGGCTGACAGACCTTAACCTCTCGCGCAGTAACGTGACTGGCCCCATAATGGCATCGTTGTCGAAAGAGATCTTGGCGGGACGGCTGGCGAAGTGCCAGTACCTCCAACTCCGTCATAACGGCATCAACGATGTCGACATGCGTGTCCTCAGCGGGGCAGTCAGGGAAATGCCAGAGCTCCGCGAGCTTTGGCTGCAGGGAAATAGCATCGGGGACGAGGGGATGGAGGCGCTAGTCGATGCTGTGCGCATAGGGGAGGAGTCCTCCGAGGAGGCGGTGGGAGAAGCGGCGCAGGGCCTGCGCATCGCACAAAGATGGGCGCTGCCTCGTCTCGAAAGTCTCCTTCTGAATGTCAATCCCATTGGGGATGCTGGCTGGACCGCCCTCGCGGAGGCCATCGCCAGTGGATCGCTGCCGTCACTGAGAGAGCTGGTTGCGAACTATAAGCCTTCCACGCTGCTTCACGCGTGCGAAGCCCGAGGCATCTGGCTGCGCTGATTCGCCGTTCAGTCCATCGGTGCTCGGGTGTCGTCAATGTGCGAGATCCCAATCCAAGAGCCACTCAGTGTCCAACCCCGGAGCCGCCGTGTGGCTCCGGCGGGTTTCGGGAGCGTGACCTCTCCGGTTGGAAAGCGGTCGGTACCCGGAGGTCTCCGGCGCCAATCACGATTGGTGCTACCTACTGGATTGCCCCCGTAACGGCTAATCCGTGCACGCTGGGAATTCTTCGACTAATTTGGGTATAGTTTTACCGTGGTGCCTGCGGAGACCCACGGCCCCCTCGTACGGAATGCCGGCCGGGAGCCTTTTGACACAAGTTGAACGTCAATGACAGTAAGACAGCTCCAAATGTGGGAGCCTTATCTGACTAATAATGGAATATTGTCACACTGTGATACTTTAAGTTCACTAGTGAGATTGGCTCCAGGTTCGTCGATATGAAAGCACAAGGGTTCGTCAGTAACCCCACCAGCAGCGGTCGACCTCCGGCGAAAGACGGCGCAGGGACGAGATGCCCGCCATCCTCGAGGCCCAGCAGTTCGACGCCGTGCAGGCCGCCCTCCGCAGCGAACTGTCTGTCGAGCAGGTCGCCTTCGTGGACCTCCCCCTCGCCGGCGGCGGCCTCAACTGCTGCTGCGCCGTGCCAGGCTCCGGAAAGTCGACAACCCTCGGCCAGCTCGTCGCCCGCGCCGTCGTCGAGCCCGCAGTGACGGACGTGCTGGTGCTCTCCTCGACGGTGTCCGCCAAGAACACCGCCCTCGCCAAGATCCACGCCGCCTTCGAGGTCGCCGGCCTCTCAGAGCTCGGCATCGCCTTCCCCGAGAAGCATGTCCGAACCCTCCACTCGATCGCACTGCAGGGCAACTACGCCAACAGGCAGCGCCTGCAGATCGCCTCGGTGGTGCCCTTTGTCGAAGAAGCTCTGGACCAGCTGCTGGAGGAGGAGCGGCTCGCCGCCGCGGGCGCCTCGAACTGGGTCGAGTACTGGCGCCAGGAGCGCGGCGCCAAGCAGACGCTCGCCCGCGAGTCCGTCCGCGAGGCGCTGCCCTTTGCGCCCGAAGAGCAGCGCGGCCTCACCCTGTACAAGAAACTCGCCACCGACGAGCGCCTCATCGCCCAGCGCTCCGGCCTCGACGGCGACAGCCCGCTCAAGGACACGCTCGCCGTCCGCAGCGAGATCGTCACGCGAATGCTTCCATCCAAGACCACAAAGTCGACGCGCGAGACCGTGCTCGAGGACGCCGAGCGGCGCATGCTCGAGGAGAACGTCGCCGACCACGCCGGAAGCCTCGCCCGCTTCGCCGCATCGAAGCAGCCGGTGGCGGGCCCTGGCAGCGTCCTCTTCGTGGACGAGACGCAGGATGCGACACAAGGCCAGGTCGAGATCATCCTGACCGCGCTCCGCGCGGGCGCCCGCGTGGTCGTCCTCGGAGACCCGAGCCAAGGCATCTTCCGGTTCGCAGGCGCAAACGAGAACCCCATGCGCGACATCGTGCGCGCCTCCAAGGAGGAGGCATTCGAGACCAATGAGGCGGTTCTGACTGAAAACTTCAGGTCCACGCAGCAGATCCTGGAGATCTCGCAATCCGTCCTCCCCGAGGCCGATCTCGAGATGCGCACCGCATTCTCGCGCAAGCAGGGCGTCCCCGTCCGCCGCATCGTCTCTGACTCCGAGCCGGCGGCGATCGTGGCGGAAGTAAAAAAAATGATCGCCGCTGGGCGGCAGCCGGGCGACATTGCGGTCATCCGCTTCAAAAACTTCTCCTTTGGCGCGGACATCCACAAGGCCTTTTCCGTTGGTGATGTGCCGGTCGGCATTCAGGGAATGCCCTCCGACGCCAAGCACCCCGCCGCGCGCACGCTCGCGATCGTGCGGGCCGTCCTGGGGGGGGATGAGGACCAACTCTACGTCCTGCAGGCGGCCGTACGCGCCGTTGCGGGATGCCAGATGCCCGACGAGGTCAGAAACGTGGTCGGACTACTGACACAAGAGACCGGCTCTCTCCCCTTGGATGCCTTCCTGGACATCAACGCGGTGGCGGCGCGCCTGAACCGCGTGTATCCCCCGACGGAGAGGAAACGCCTCTTTGGCGGGGAGCCGAAGCTGATCGAGCACAAAAAGGTCCTCAACATTCGCCGGTCGATTGCAATTTTTCGCGACGCCGTCCGGCTGGTCAACATGTGGATCGATGCAGCGCTCGAGGAGAAGGACCTCCAGGGGGCGCTCGTTTGGTTCCAGGACGGCCGCGTGCAGACAGGACGCCCGAGGATGGCCACCCTGCGGGCGGAGTCGGCCCTGGCGGGCCTCCTGCTTCAGGTGCACACTCAACTCGTTCAGAAGGACCCCCGCGTGGACGAGCTCAAGCCCCTCCTTGAGGCCGCCGGGCAGGTCGACGAACTCGACCTCCCCGGAATTCAGGAATTCTGTGCAGTCCAGGCTGACCGGCTGGCGGAGGGAGCGACGGACAAAAAAGTCGTTTTGAGCACGATTCACAAGTACGCACCAATTCGAACCCACCCGAGGTTCATGACCGACGTGGATTGGTGCGGGCAGGTTCAAAGGCAAGGAGCGTCCGGTCGTGATCGTGGGTGGGCTCGAAAAGGGCGTCGAAAAGGCAAGCGTCAAGAAGGAGTCGCTTCTGACGTACGCCGGGCTCCACGACAGGGACGACTGCGATGCGCGCTTTTGCAAGTGTCCTCGCTTTGCGTCCAAGCGAATCCAGATCCAAAAGGAGGCTACGATCGAGCGACAGCGTCTCTTGCATGTGGCCCTTAGCCGTCCGCGTGAAGAACTCGTTTTGTCCGCCGAGGGGGAGATGACCGAGATCCTGAAGGGCTTCCGGCGTGGCGAGAGCGATCCCATGGACTGGTAGACGCCGGTCGGCCGCCATGCCAGACATTCACCCACATCGTTGGCCTAGTCACCGTGAAGCTTTGGCATTCGAAGCTTCTTCTGAACGCCCAGCTGCAGCCGCTTCCATGGGGTTGGCTCTTCGTAGAACGGATCTATGGTCACGATGGTGCGCTCCTCCTCATCGTCCTCCTCGTCCTGGCGTGTTCGCATGCCGGCAACGAGGGTAGTAAGCAGGAGCTTGAAGAGCGGAGCCGAGACGCCGGAGAGAACCAGAAGGATGACGACTGCGACGCGAGTTGGCGAGTTGAAGAGTTCCACGGTGTCGGTGAACACCGTGCTGCACGCTGCAAGCAGGCTTTTCAGCATAATCGGGGCAGCTCCGTCCGCGCGTGCGGCCACACAGGCCTCCGCAAACTTTGCGGATGCAGCAGCACTTTCCTCCGCTCTGCAAAGCTGCAAAAGCTTCGCGTCAGCAGACCGCTCTGCGGAGACACGTGAGTACGACTCGAAAAACAACACCAAAACCCGCACCGCACTGATCGTCGCAGAGGCGGTGACCGCGAGAGATGCAAGACGCCTGAACCCTCTGTTGGAAGGCATGATTGCGCTGCCCTGTTTACAAAGCCCAGTCAGAAACTCTAGCATTGAAAACAACCCCGGATTTTCACGAGGGGCCATGTGCGACTCAGAAGACCACCAGGAGAGGGACCGCCTGGACGACACGTAGACCCGCTGTCCTCGTCGTACGCACCGTGTTTTAGGATCACAAACCGATGGAGAACCTGCATCGTTCCCTTTCTGATCTCGTGAGCGCACGCGGAGGCAAGGGTTCGACGTTGAAACAAGACGTGAGCCGCCACCAGCTGCCCTCGACAATCGGATTCTCGTCACTCAACCAGATGCTCACATTCGTCAAGGAGGCCGACACAGAGCAGACTGTCTTCGTCGGCACCTCCGGCGGCAATCTGGTTGTGACCGTCAAAAAGACCGGGGCCAGGAAGAAGAAGCGCGGGCGAGAAGACGACCAGACCGGCCTTTCGAGGGGAATCGAAGGAACGAAGGCGGAGCTCGCCGAGCTCGAGTCCGTGCTTTCGCGTTTGAATTCAATTTGTGCATCCGCCGGAGAGCCCGCCGTCCAGGGCACCACGGTGGAGCGCCGCAAGCTCAACGCCAACGACGAAGAGACGCGAATTGTCATCGCGGCCCGCTTTCACGCCGGCCTGGCCATCCCGCTTTCGTCCATCAAGGACGCGCTTCGCGGGTCCTGGTCCGACGGCGCAGTCACGACAGAGGATTCCTTTGCGGCCATGGACGTCGCCTTTCCTTCGCTCACTGAAGAGGGAAGGGCGGCGGAGGAGGTGGGGGGTGTGTCTTTTGTGGTCGTTTCATCGCTTTGCTGTGTTGAAAAATGATTAGGAACGTAAACGTGCGCAAAAACAGAGCCCGATGCTTGTACTCGCTCTCATCGCACAGGGGGTCACCCCGCAGACGCCGCCGCCGCCCCCCGTTCCCTCACCACCGCCTCCCACGCCGCGGTCGCCCTCGCCGCCGCCGCCCTCACCGTCGCCGCCCTCCCCGCCGCCGGCCCCGCCGCGGCCGCCGCTGTCGCCCTCGCCCTCACCGCCGCCGCCCTCCCCGCCGCCGGCCCCGCCGCCGCCGGCCCCGCCGCCGTCCCCGCGGCCGCCGCTGCCGCCCTCGCCCTCCGCGCCGCCGCCCTCCCCGCCGCCGGCCCCGCCGCCGCCGCCATCGCCGCCGCCCCCGCCCCCGACGCACCCGCCGTCGAGCCCGAACCTGATCAAGATCCAGCACAACGCCTCGGTGGCGGGCGAGTTCGTCGCGCAGATCCTGATCCCCCATGACACCGCCACGCGCGTCTACTTTGCACCAGAGTCGGCCGTGGCGGCGAATGATCGCGTAGTGTTCATACCCTTGTCCTACACCGCGGCGCACGCCGGCGACGAGTGTGACCTGCGACAAGTATTCCCCACGGGCAGCATCCATCACGCGGACCACGGCGGTTCCGTGGAGGCGGATGAGACCGACGCCCTCTTCGTGACCGTGCGGCTCCTCGCCTGCTCACACGGGGACTCGGACCCCGACGTCCCCACCGACGACAGAAGCGAGTGCGACGACGCATCCTCGACCTACAAGATGTGCTACGCCCGCAAGTGGCTCCTGACCGATGGATTTACCGGTTCGTACGACTACACGTTCGTCAAGGACAACGTGGTGCTCGTTCGCCCGACGACCTTTTCATCCCCGTCCGACCCTCCGCACCCGCCAGCGCCGCAATCTCCGCCGGTTGTTTCCATCGAGATCTCCATCGCAACCTCCATCGAGATCTCCGTTGTTTCCGCCCCCTGCGGCGACGCGCTCGCTGCGACCGTCAACGGAAGCCTCGTGTTTCTCTACCTGAACCGCGACTTCCAGGGCGCGGACATCGCCTCGGACCTCTACCCGCTTGTTGAGGCCCGCGCTGTCACCGGCCCTGCTCAGGTCGTGGACGGCGTGGTCCACGTCGGGGCGAAGCCGGTCCACACGTTTGCGCACGGCGGGTCCATCGGAGACGGCGCGGGCGGCCGCTGGTATGCGGTTGCCGGAGACGGGTCCGAGTATTCCTGCCATCCGGGTTCACCTCCATCGGACCCTCCCGCGGCCCCCCCAAGCCTGCCCCTCCCGTCTCCCGTCTCGCCGCCTCCCAAGATGGTGCAGGTCTACTGCTCCGACCAGGTACCCGACGCAGGCTGCACCTGCGGCGCGCTCGGCAAGGTCTCCGTGTCGCAGTTGGAGTGCTCCGCTTACGCGACTAGCACCGGCGCCTCGATGGTGCACCTTTTCGACGACACCGACGTCCCAGAGGGGTGCATCGTGGACATTCGCGAAGGCGAGGTCATCTCGTTCAAGCACGTGCTCTCCACCCCGGGGCCGGTCGCGGGCTCCGCAAACGCAAGGCCAGTTTGCTGGAACGCGGACCGCGAGTTGCCCGCTTCCCCGCCAACTCCAGGAATTCCACCCCCTGTCTCTTCTCAGCCCGGGGCGCTTCCGCCCTCGGAGATTGCGGTAGGCGTCGTCGCCTTTGGCGGCGTCGCGCTCCTCGGCTTTGCCGTCTGCGCCCTTCTCGCGCGCGTGGCCGGAAAGGACAACGCCCACATAGTCGTCGCGCGGAAGAGGGCATTTTCCTCTTAAATTCAAATAATTCGTAAAAAGATGCGCTTTTCTCTCAATCTCCCCACGTCGGAGACGGGAGGCGACCAGCAGGAGATGTCCGGCGATACGGCGGTTCCGCTCCTGGCCAGGTCCGTCCTGCCAGGCGTGATGGCAGCCGCCTTCCTCGCGGTCGGCGTCTTCTGCAGCATCGCGGCCCTGCGGGCGGAGAGGGTGTACTCCACCGCGACCTGCGCGGTGGCGTGCCTCGCGAGCAGCTTTTTCTTCGAAAAAATCCACATGGTGAGGAACCAGCAGGAAGTTCCCGCCCTGCTCGGCTTCGCGATCCAGAATACGTTGCCGCTGAGGGCGCAGGAGATGGCGGTCGACCTGTTCTCCGGGGCGCGGTTTCTGGTGGTGACGCCCTTTGTGGTGCTCCGTCTTCTCGACATGGCAGGGGCCCAGGGCGGCATCCTGGGGTCAATCGAGTGGGAGTGTTTGTTCGCCATCCTCGGGCCGGTTCTTCTCTTGACGGTGCGCTCGGCTTTGGACGAGTTTGCGGGCGGACCTCCCCGCGGATCCTACAACGCGGCTGTCACAGTCTTCGGGATGCTGGTGCTGGCCGCAGCGGTGGCAGTCTACGTGATTTTGATCCTCGACGTCTTCCAGGCGTCGGACGCATCCGCTCTCAAGGACGTCACACGTTACTACGCTTTGTTCCTCGTCGCCTACCCTGCCACCTCGCTGCTGGGGATCCTTCTGCGCGTGCGGAGCGGCCCGAGCGTCTACCCCGAGCTTTCGTCGGTTCTCAAGGAGCTGCTCATCGCCTTCACCGACGTGCTCGGCCCGCTGATGCTCTCCCTCTCGACGGCGTGCGGCGCCCTCGGAGTGACCCTCGGCGGAAGCGTGTTCTAAAGCGCGAGGCCCCTCCCGCGCGGCTCCTGCGGGAGCTTCTCCTCCTGTTTGTTGATGAAGTGCGAGGTCTTGAGCACGACGGCAACCAAGCAGAAGCTGGCTGCATGCTCTTGCATACACCTTTTTGCGACAATGATGAACTCGCGCCTCTGCTCCTCTCCCCAGTCCACGTGTTTGCGCTTCGTAGGCGGGATCCGAGCTGTAACCGGCGGTCGGGCGGTAGGGGAGTGGGAGTAAAAAGAACGAATGTCGCGCCGGAAGCGAGAGAGGCCGGGGCACGAGTGCCCGGTGTGCATGGAGACTTTGGAAGAGGCGCTTCTCACCTATCCTTTCGACTGTGGCTCCACCGTCGTCCATGGCGTCTGCGAGGGGTGCAAGACGAGCCTCGAGGAGCGCGAGTTGCTGAGCTGCCCCGTCTGTCGCGCCCCGAGTCTGACGATTAAGCAGCCGGGCCTAGAGCCGGACGCGACCGGCATGATGCTTGGCCTCATGGAGGCCCACGCCGAGGTTTCGCGGGCGACGGCGGCGATGATGCCCCCGGACCTGACCACGAGCGCCCTCGTGCGAAACCTGCAGGCCACGGTCGCAGTTGCGAGGGACCTCTTCAACCGCCCCGCCGTGCTTCCGGAGGAGTTCCGTAACCTTCTGCGGGAATGAGCTCTGTGCAGTCGCCTGGCGTGTTTTGGAATCATGTTAAATCAACCAATCACGATTACTGTGCACATAAGCGTTCTACTCCAGCACCACCGCGTTTTTCCTCAGCTCTTTGTCCCGCTCCGCCCACGTCTTCTCCCCCACGACTTGCACGTCTTCTTCCGCCGAGGCGGGCGCCTTCCGGTGGCGCGCCAGCGGGTCGTCGGGCCTCGCGAGCGCGGTGTTCATCCTGCAGACAACGCCTCCGGGAAGGCAAGCAGCCATGCGGTCCGGGACCGGGTTGCCGCGCTTGACGTTCTTGTACTCTCGCCAAAGGTCCTTCCCATGAGAGTACCTTTCGACCTCCCACGCAAGCTTCTCGTCCCCGAGCAACAATGCGAGGGTCTTGAGATTGTCCCGACGTAGGAGGAGATTGTCGTAGAGAAAAAAGTACGGTTCGCTGTATCCTTCTCGCTGCCTCATGCGCATGAGAAGCGCCCGGCTCTTGTTGTACCCCAACACCTCCGCGTCAACCCCCCTTTGGAGCCAAGCGATCACGTTCTGGATGCCTAACTCGTAGGAGATGATGGGGGTATTTAGAACTTCGTGTTCGACTACGGAGACTACCTCACCCGAATCCTCCCAGCTCGGGTGACTGAGTCGAAAGAGAGCCGTCCAGCCGCGCTTTCGGACGTCGATCCCGACGGTGGTCTGCCGTGAAAGTATTAGATCGGCACGCGGGTCCGAGGCTCCGAAGGACCTCTGTGCCGGTAGCCGGATCTGGGGCGGCGGAGGCTGCGCCGGCGGCTGCGGCTGCGCCGGTGGCTGCGGCTGCGCCGGCGGCTGCGCCGGCGGCTGCGCCGGAGGCTGCGCCGGAGGCTGCGGCTGCGCCGGCGGCTGCGCCGGCGGCTGCGGCGGAGGCTGCGGCGGAGGCTGCGGCGAAGGCTGCGCCGGAGGCGGTACGAGCTCTGCCAGTATGGCCTCGCAGACGCGCTTTTCCCGCCGCG
>Ga0209711_10001684_pt1 | contig 21032 bp, 21 predicted proteins | sample ArcticOcean_MG_C_7_FD_187441 | JGI IMG/M metagenome (GOLD analysis project Ga0209711, IMG submission 187441) | Marine microbial communities from western Arctic Ocean - ArcticOcean_MG_CB11_88 (SPAdes) (version 2) | ecosystem: Environmental > Aquatic > Marine > Oceanic | place: Arctic Ocean...
TTAATATCTGACGGACAACTTAATGGTTGTTTCTTGTTTAGTCTGTAAATAAACCCATCTAATAAACTTCCATTAGAAAAAGCTACATTGGCAAATCGAGCAGTTGACACTCTAAAATTATTTTTCTTTGATAAAATTAATTTTTCCATTAGGCTCTTTGAGGCGCCCATAATATTTACTGGATTAGCAGCTTTATCGGTGGATACACTAAAAAAATATTTTGGTGGGTTTAACTTACATAAATTTAAAAGCTTGATTGCTCCAAAGACATTATTTTTAATTAAAGCTTCAACAGAAATTTTGTCTTTTTCTGAACGTACATGTTTATGGGCTGAAAAGTTTGCGACAATTTGCCAAGTATCAGAATTGAAAACCTTATCAAAAGTATCACTTAATAAATTTACAGGATAGGTAATGTATTCTGGATTGTAATCTAACAAATTAGAACTCCTAAGATCCCTAGTTAATTCAGTTAAACCGTTTTCATTAATATCTACTACTGTTATTTTTGAAGGTTTGTATTTTAATATTTGTTTGATATAACTAGAACCTATAGTTCCAGCACCCCCGATAACTAGAATATTTTGATCATAAATTTTGTTTGATAAAATATTTTTATTATTTATAATATCCTTTTCAAAACTTATCTTTTTATAAAAGTCTTTTTTAAATTGATTCATTTTATATGTTTTGAGATTATCCTTTGTTAAAAGGTTTTTTATCTATTTTTATTTAACAATGTTTATTTATACATCGCTTCATAATATTTCTCATATTCTCCTGAGGTTACATTTTGTAACCAATCTCCATTATCTAAGTACCATTTTACTGTCTTATCTATACCTTCTTCAAATTGTAAGGATGGCTCCCAACCCAATTCTTCTTTCAATTTTGTAGAATCTATTGCATACCTTAAGTCATGTCCTGCTCTATCCGTAACATAGGTAATTAGTTTTTCTGAAGTACCTTCTTCTCTTCCAAGCAATCGGTCTACAGTTTTAATGATTACTTTTATCAAATCAATATTTTTCCATTCATTGAAACCGCCTATATTATAGGTTTCACCTAATTTTCCATCATGAAAAATCACATCTATCGCTCTTGCATGATCGTCTACAAAAAGCCAATCTCTTACATTTTCTCCTTTTCCGTATACTGGTAAGGGTTCATTTTTACAAATATTATTTATGAATAAAGGTATTAGCTTTTCCGGGAATTGAAAAGAGCCATAATTATTAGAACAATTTGAAATAACAGTTGGGAACTGATATGTGTCCTGAAAAGATCTCACAAAATGATCTGATGACGCTTTTGAAGCAGAATAAGGAGAATGTGGATCATAAGCCGTTGATTCTAAAAAAAAACCTTCTTTACCCAAAGAACCATATACTTCATCAGTAGATACATGATAAAATAATTTATCTTTAAAATTTTCATTCCAATAAAGCTTTGCTGCTTGCAATAAACTTAAAGTTCCCATTACATTTGTCTGCGCAAAAGAAAAAGGATCTTTAATAGAACGATCTACATGAGATTCTGCAGCTAAGTGAATTACATTGTCAATTTTATATTTCTTAAAAGCTGATTTAACTGCATCAAAATCACAAATATTACATTTCAAAAAAGTATAATTATCCTTATCTTCTATGTCTTTTAGATTTGCCAAGTTCCCTGCATAGGTTAAACTATCCATATTAATAATTTGATAATTTGGATATTTATTTACAAACAATCGAACTACGTGAGAACCTATAAATCCAGCGCCGCCTGTAATTAATATATTTTTTTTCATGATTTTTGTTTAATTTTTATTTAATTTCAAAATACATTTCGCTAAGGAATCTCTCCAATATGGAATATCAATTTCAAAATCATTTTTAATTTTTGATTTATTTAACACCGAAAAATAAGGCCTTTTTGCAGGTGTTGGATAATCTTTTGTTTCAATTGGTTTAACATGACAATTTACTTTACCTAAAGTCATAATTGCTATTGAAAAATCATACCAAGAACAAACTCCTTCGTTAGAAAAGTGATACAGGTTCCCTTTAGAATTTATATTAGCTTCTTTACTGTAAGCAAGAATATCTAAACATGTTTTTGCCAAATCACATGCGTTGGTTGGTGTACCTACCTGGTCATAAATCACCCCTAATTCGTCCCTTTCATTCCCTAATCTTAACATTGTTTTTACGAAATTATTACCATAGGCTGAGTACAACCAAGAAGTTCGAATTACAATCGCATCAATATCGGAATTTATCACTTCCAATTCTCCGCTTCTTTTTGTATTACCATATACGCCGATTGGGTTTACTTGATCAAACTCTTGGTAAGGTAGAAAACTATTTCCATCAAACACATAATCGGTAGAGATATGAATTAATTTACCATCTACTTTTTCTAATGCATTTACGAGGTTTAAAACACCTGTCGCATTTACTTTTTTAGCAATATCGGAATCCTGCTCTGCTTTATCTACAGCAGTATAAGCAGCACAATTTATAACCGTATTTATATTATTGTCTTTAATAAAAATATTTAATTGACTGCTGTTGCAAATATCTAATTCAGGTAAATCCATAAAGAAGAACCTAAAATCTGTAAAATTTGCTTCTAAATCCTTTATTTCCGAACCCAACTGACCATTAGACCCTGTTACTAATATATTCATATATTTAAAAATTAAATGGAGAATTTAAATCCTTAAAAGCTGGTAAATTTTTATCTTTAAGTGATAACTTAACTTCATTCTCAGTTAGACTCCAGTTTATATTTAAATCAGTATCATCGTACTTAATTCCAGAATCATATTCCGTCGCATAAGAATTGTCTACTTTGTAGGCAAAAATAGCAGACTCACTCAAAACAGAGAATCCATGTGCAAAACCCCTTGGAACAAACAATTGTCTTTTATTTTCTCCTGAAAGCTCTACCGCTAGATGCTTTCCATAAGTTGGAGATCCCTTTCTAACATCTACCGCTACGTCTAATACCCTACCCTTAATACATCTTACCAGCTTAGCTTGACTGAATGGAGGTTTTTGAAAATGCAGACCTCTTAAAACCCCTCTAGATGATTTAGATTCATTGTCTTGTATAAACTTTATTGGATAGATATTTTCTTCAAATTTTTTTAAATTAAAAGATTCTAAAAAATACCCCCTATCATCTCCAAATACTGAGGGTTCTATAATATAAACATCTGGTATTTCCGTTTTGATAAACTTCATTTTATTGCTTTGCTAATTTTAACAGATATTGCCCATAGCCATTTTTCTTTAAGGGCTCTGCTAATTTATTTAACTGCTCTTTGTTTATGTATTTCATATTATATGCTATTTCCTCTAAACAAGCTACCTTTAATCCCTGTCTCTTTTCAATAGTTTCTATAAACTGACCAGCCTCCATTAAAGAATCATGTGTACCTGTATCTAACCAAGCAAAACCTCTACCCAATAATTGTACTTTTAAATCATTTCTCTTTAAATACTCCTGATTCACAGAAGTTATTTCTAATTCTCCTCTATGAGAGGGTTTAATTGTTTTGGCAATTTGCACAACATCTTTAGTGTAGAAATACAAACCAACTACTGCATAATTAGATTTTGGATTTTCTGGTTTTTCTTCTATTGAAGTGACTACTCCGTTGTTATCAAACGATGCAACTCCATATCTTTCAGGGTCATTTACATAATAGCCAAAAACAGTAGATTTACCTAATTCTAAATTTTTTCTTGCATTTTGTAAAGTTTCAGAAAATCCATACCCATAAAAAATATTATCTCCTAAAACCAAACATACATCTTCATTTGCAATAAAGTCTTCTCCAATAATAAATGCCTGGGCCAAACCATCAGGGCTTGGTTGTTCTTTGTAAGATAGTTTCAATCCTATTTCAGAACCATCGCCTAATAATTTTCTAAAATTTGGTAGATCTTCGGGGGTAGAAATTATTAAAATTTCTTGGATACCTGCCAACATTAGTACGGATAAAGGATAATAAATCATCGGTTTATCATACACTGGTAGTAGTTGTTTAGAAACTCCTTTTGTAATTGGATATAGTCTTGTTCCACTACCTCCTGCTAATATAATTCCTTTCATATTTATTATTTAATCAATGTTTTAAATGTTTTATCTAACCCCTCTTCTGTTGTTAACGGCAATTTTTTGTTTATTGCTTGTAAAATATTAGAATTATCAACAACATAACTCTCAGTAAGTTTTTTCAACCTCTCAGAGTTAATAGGAAGTTTTAAAAAGTCACCAATGATTGCAAAAAACTTAACAATAATTTTTGGTATTTTAAGTATTATTATTCTTTTGGAAACTGAAGCTCCAATTCTTCTAACAATAGAATTTGTTGAAATAGGATTACTGTCTGACAAAAAATATAGCCCTGACCGAATATCACCAATTAATAATTCTCTAACAATAAAATTTAAATTATCTATACTTAAAAAAGAACGGGAATTTCTGAAAGCACCCAAAATCCATGGAATACCAGCATCTATGATGTTAAAAAGTAAATTTAAGTTTCCCTTATTACCATCTCCATGTATCATACAAGGTCTCAAAATATAAAAAATTTTATTTTTATTATTTTGCTTAATTATAAATTCTTCAGCTTTTCTTTTTGAAATACCATAATGAGTTTTTGGATTTGGTACTTTAGTTAAATCTAGTTTGTTCTCTATGGAATCAGCTACTGCTTTTACTGAACTAAAAAATAAGAATTTTTTTGCATTTGATTTTAAAAAAGCAGAATATAACTGTTTGGTTAATTCAAAGTTTGATTCCAAATAATCATTGAGACTTTTTGAATTCTTTAAATCATGTGCCATTCCAGCTGTATGAATTACGATATCAAAGCTCTTATCAATGGATAAAATTTGATCTTTTTGATATCTCAATGAAATAGTTTCTACTTCAAAATCATTACCTAAAAACTTTTGTAAATTTTGGCATATAAATCCTGTTCTTCCTGTTATTAAAATCTTTTTTTTCAACTGAATAAAATTTAATTTTTAATAGATTGACTCATATTTTTTGACAATATTTATCCATGAATAACTTGTAATTAAGTCTTTGTTTGGAATATAACATTCCATAGAATTATTAAGTTTTAAATGAGACTTTAAATCTTTAAAATTTTTAAAGAAATAACCTTCATCTTTTAAGGTGTGTCTATTCTGTGGAATATCAATTGATAATATTGGCCTACCCGAAACTATCATTTCAACCAAAGAAGGTGCAGTTCCACACAAAGTGTGTGTATGGATATATGCTAAACACTTTCTTCTAACTAAGTCTAATTCAGGTTTATTATATAGACCATCAATCAAGTATATGTTATTTATATTACTATACTTATTTAAAACATTTTTGCCATAGTCAGATTTGGAAAAATTTGAAATTAAAACTAATTTTTTATTTGAATCTTTAAAAATATTACATAATTCATCTATTTTATTATCTTCAAGGGACCTACTAATTGATAAAAAATAATCCTTTTTAAGGAATGGGTATTTTTTAGATAACTCGCTATTAACTTCTAAGGAAGAATCTATAGTTCCTCCATAGGGAATTACTAATGAGGAACACTCACTATTAGAAGGAATAAAAATTTCATAATGTTCATTATCTAAAATAATTGTTCTTGACTTCTTTAAAGAAAGTTTAAAACAATATTTAAAATATTTCTTTATTAACTTATTATACTTAGGTCTTTCCCATTCAACACCACCGATGTTTATAATAACTTTTTGAGTTTTAAAAAAACTTAAAAAAGGTATTATTGGCATCCCTTGAGCACCTAATAGCAGTATAGCATCTGAGTTAAAATACGATAATATAATTGAATAAAAATCAAAAAAAAGTCCTTGCCAACCATCAGCTCTAAAAATTAATTTTTTAACAGAGACTCCCAAAGGAGGGTCTTTTACAAATTTAATACAAGAGGAATTATATATAATATATTCTATATTATTTGACTTATTTTCTGCTAAATTATTAACTAATTGATCCCAACCTCCATAGCTAGCATATAAGCCGTGGGAACCAATAATAGCGATTTTTTTTCTCCTCATTGGTTATTTTAAATAATTCTGATAATAGTTGTCAATATATTCTTTCAAAGCTGACTTCCAATCTTGCATTATATTGAGACCTCTAAGGTCTAATTTCTTATTAACTAGCCTTTCATTTGGGGGTCTTTCAGCAAAATATATATCTTTAAAGTGATCTGATTTTACAGAATTTACTTTAATAGTATTATCTAACTTTAACAATTTCAATAGTTCTTCGGTAACTTCTAATCTACTTGTTTCACCACCACAAACTAAATTATATAAACCCCAATTCTCTTTTTCTAAAAGTAATTTTACGTTTTTAGCAAAATCATGAGTGTAAGTAGGAGTTCCGTCCTTATCATCAACTATGAAAAGTTCTTTAGCACCATTTTTAATCTGTTTCATTAATTTATGGATAAACTTCTTATCTTTTTTAGGACCTGATCCCATCATCCAACCTGCCCTACACACTAAAAATCTTTCTGCGTTCTCACATACGTACCTTTCACCCATATATTTAGATCTAGCATATACTCCCAGTGGATTTGGCATGTCCCAATCATCATATAATTCTTTTTTTCCATCAAAAATACCAGCAGTGCTTATATACAATAATGGAATGTTTAACTTATTAGCTATTAAAACAGCATTCTCAACAGAAAGTGTATTAGTAAGGTAAGTATCGTCTGAATTTTTTTCACAAAACTCTAAGTCGGTATAGGCTCCTATATGAAAGAGATAATCAGGGTTAAAAGATTCTACATCTTTTACATATGCGTCATTATCTCTAAAATCCAAAAATGATAACCAATCTTCGTTTACATCTTTGTCAGTACATTTTAATTCAAAATCATTTTTAAAGTTTTCATAGAATGCTTCACCAAGCATTCCACCACTACCAGCGATATAAATTTTTTTCTTCATCTTAATTATTATTTATTAAATTGTTAAATATATTCATTGATTCTTTATAATATTTTTCATTACTGTGATTACTTTCCAATGTCCTTCTAGCATTAACTCCCATTAGTTTAATCAAGTCATTATCTTCAAATAGCTGATTGATTTTCTGGGCTAATTCTTCTTCGTTTCCAGCTTCAAACAACATTCCATTGTAGCCATCTTTGACAATATCTTTTAAACCACCCATATTTGACGAAATAACTGGTTTTCCAAAAGTGAATGATTGCAAAACAACATAACCACTCGGTTCATACCAAGTTGAAGGTACAATTGTAAATTTTGTATTTTTTAAAAAAGGAACAAGTTCCTTTCCCCACTTAGGGCCAAGAAATGTAACATTTGATAATGATTTATTAATTTTAAAATCTTTATACTCTTCTAATTGAGGGCCATCTCCAATAATTTTCAATTGAATATTTGGCAAATTAATCATAGCTTTCAAAAGAGTTTTAATTCCTTTTTCTATTGAAATTCTTCCAAAATATAATATATAATTATCATTTTGATAACTTACACTAGTTTTAGAATAATCATATGCATTTGGAATTATTTTAGTTTTTTTTATATCAAATCCATTTTTGACAAATACATCTCTAGTAAATTCGCTTTGAAAACTGAATAAGTCTACATTTTTATAAAATGGTAAAATTGAATAAGTATAATTTTCAATAGCTAGCAATGTACTTGCTAAAATCGATTGTTTTTTACATTTTTTTACAATGCAGTTATAAAATTTATTTTTAAAACAAGCAGTACAGATTTTATCATTTGACAATAAAGTTGAGTTTGGACATATTAGTCTATAATCCATTATTCTCCAAACTATAGGAATTTTTGCTTTTTTTAGTACAGGAATAATACTAGGGGTTTGATAATTAGTAATAGTATTTAGTTGAGCAATATCTATTTTATTTTCACTGATTAAAAGATTTAATTTGTTAACAGCTTCTTTTGAATAAATAGAATTTATAGCTGTAGAAATTCCTTTCTTTATATTAATTTTATTGTAAAATTTTCTATAATTAACCTCCTCTAAAAAATATTTCTCATAGTCATTTGGAATATTTTTAGCATTTTTCACCGAAAATGGAATTACATTATCTCCTTTTGATTCGTAAAGGTCACAGACCCCCTTCACATAAGTCCAATCCCCGCCGGTTGAATACCATGCCCAATGTGCCATTAATATGTTCATATAATAAAATATAAATTAGTTAGAAAGTCGAATTTTCTCATGCGATGTCAAATAGTGAACTACTATTATGACAAAACTAGTATACATGAAAAATCCATTTGTTAAAGCTGAGATCATAATAAAGAAAAAGAAAAATTTACTTTTAGTTTTTTTACAGTAAGAAATTATTAGTTTTAAATAGATTATTAAATTTAAAAAACCAAGAGAGAAAATAATTTCAAGTAAATCATTGTGAAACCAAATATTCCAATTTAATGTTCTTTCAATAAAACTATAGGAAGATCTGGGACCTCTTCCAAAAAAGTTCTTTGGTGAAATTCCATCTAATCTTATTTGTGTCACCCCAGCGATAATTAAAACATTTCTGTTAGAGGTAAAATTTGTAGACTCTTCACTTTCGCTATCCACAAGAAGACTAGTTGGGTTCAATAATTGAAATACTTCTGTTATTTGTTTTTGAATTGGGTTTTCAGTTATAAATAAAGTGACTATAAATAATAAAATTATAAAAATAAACTTTAAGATTTTCTTACGATATTTAGCTTGAAACATTAAAAAAAAATAAGCAAATAGTGTTAGTAAAATTAAAATCATCCCTGTTCTTGTACCAACATAAACAGAATAAATTATAGGCAATACAGTTAGTAGGTATTTTTTTTGTAATAAAAAATAATGAACAAAAATTGCCATTAAATATACAAATTGATGAGGGATTATAAATCCTTTGAAATAAACTCTAGACAAACTAATATCAGTTGATACTTCAGATGTAAAAAAATAGGTAATTATAATAGTATAGCAAATTATAATTAGTGAATTATTAATTTGATTCCTGCTTATATCTTTAAGTGTCAAGTAAGGTAAAATGTATAAGGAGATGCATGTTAAAGAGAATGTCAACATATATCCTGCTCTACTACTAAAATGCTGATCATCAAACATTACTGAGTAGTAAATAATTATTCCAAGTAAATAAATTGAGATCTTAGAATTTGGACGAGAAAAAAATAATATTAAAAAAGCTATTAAATATGGATATGAATTATAATTTGATCCAGGATCAATAAAAAAACTAACAATTAAAGTTAGAATCATTAAAGCTATCAAAAAAATTAAAAGTTTACCACTAATATAATTTTTATTATACAAAATCATAACTTAGTTTTAGATGTAATTTTTCTATACTCCCATATAATTCGATTAAAAATATTCTTGTAAGTGATTAAATATAAAAGAGAATCTAACTGTTGAAATAAATAATATACTGCATTAATTTTTAATAATAATTTATTATTTATAATTGAAGTAATACAGATTTTGATAATTCTTTGTTGAACCCAACAATGAATCTCTTGTAAGTCTTCTTTTCTAAGTAAATCTAAATTTTTATCTATATATGATGACTTTATTTTTTTTAAAGATTTAATAGCATTATTAAAATCCATTAACTTAGCTTCTTGGCAGCTATGATTTAACATGATTTTCACTATAGTTTCAGAGTTTTCAAAATTATAGTATTTTTTAATTGACAATTGTGAATGTTTTCTTTGATTAAAAAGCTGAGTATCTCTATGTTCGTAACTAACGCTTGAAAGATTTATCCTGTAAGAGTATAAAACTTTTGGAATTACCTTAAGTTCAATATTTCTTTCATAAAGTAATCTTATCCATAATTCATAATCTTCAATATGCTGATATTCTTTAGAATAAAAATATCTTTCTTTTTCAATAAGTGATCTTTTAATTAAAATCCCAGCATGCAAAATTGGAGCTTGAAATAGGGCTATAAATTTAGCAGAGCCTGTAGATGTAGCTTGAAAGAATTTTTGTCCACTGTGATAATTACCATTTGCATCAATCATTTTGGGAAAAACAGAAACAAGATCAATATTTTCATTCTCTGTTATTATTTCCATTTGTTTTTCAATTCTTGAAAGATCAGAAATATCATCAGCATCCATTCTTGCGATATATTCTCCTTTACATAAATCAATTGCTTTATTTAAAGTTTTTATTAATTTTAAATTTTTTTCATTTCTAAAAATTCTTATATTTTTATGCTTGTGCGCTGCTTTCTGCAATTTTATCCATGTATCATCAATTGAACAATCATCAATTGCAATTATTTCTATAGATTTATAGCTTTGATTTATCAAAGATTCTAACGCTTCATCAATGTAGTCAGCAGCATTATAGCAAGGTAGAATAATTGAAACTAATTTTTCTTTCGTCATGTATTACATGTATTATGTTCTAGATTTTTTTTCTAGGAATTCTTTTGTCTAACATACTTTTTGAAGAAACAATGAAAAGTTCTATATTCTTTGAAAGAAACCATTCATACATTTTAAATGTTGATTTTTGAATAAAAACAGCTTCATTTTTAGAAACAATTGGTTTATTTAGAACAGTATTGTTGTCAATATAAAAAAGGATATTATTGAAGTGATTATTAAATCTAAGAAAATATTTATTATAAAAATTTAAGTGATTATTTTTTAAATAATTTTCAGTTTTTTTTAAAAAACTTTTTCTCTCATAATACCTTTTAATATTATCTACCTTTTTACTGCCTAAATCCCAACCCAAAATATATACTTTAGTACAACCTAATAAAACAGGTAAGTATATCCCTAACTCATACATAATTCCAGGACCCCATGGTCTGAGATCAGTCTTATCCAAAAGATAATTATCAAAATCCATCAATCCTGCTAAACTATGTTCTTTGGATATTGTTTTAGTATTATCAACAAAAAGTGACAAGTCTTCTCTGTATTTTGGAGTCTTTTGAGCATTGTTTCTTAATGAAATTTTAATTTTAATTGGATCATTATCACTAAAATCGTAGACTTGATAATTATCAGTATTTATTATATGAAAATCAACTAATTCAGGTATTAAATTATATGTTTGTTTCACTGAAATAACTAATTTATCTTTCAACTTCTTTCTCAAATGTTCAACTTCTATTTCATTTATTGATGGACCTGCAGTTAAAATAAAACATTCTTCATTTTTGAAAGAATTTTTCAAAAATTTTATTTTCCCCTCAGTGGTTCCTAATGCTCTAAATTTTTCTTTAAGCAATCTAGTTTTTATGTGCATGCTATTAATGTTTGGAGAAGGCTATTATAGTAACCGGACTTCCATCGCAATTTTCATAAAGTAGTGGAGAAATTATTACTTTATCTATAATTTTTGATTTAACATTTTTAAAGCTAACATCCTCAACAATTAATATTGGCTTCTCTTCATTCGATTCTGATAACAGGATTTTATGACACGTCTTACCTGCCTCTTTATTAATCGGAGATGTTAATGAAATTGTATCAAATCCTATACATCTTAAACTTTTAAAAGTTGTTTTTAAATAATTTGCAAAATCAACTGAAAAATATGGATAATTATTCCAATAACATTCACTATTTCTATATTTTTCAAATCCAGTTTTAAATAAAATCAATTCAGTATCTAAGGGAATTTCTTCATTAATATCAGAAATTTTAATTTCTCTAGCTACTAAACAATTTAAATCAATCAATTTTACTTTATTAAAAACCCACATGCTCGCATCGAAATCCGCTAATTTAGATCCTTTATTGTAAAAATGATAAGGAGCATCAATATGAGTTCCTATGTGATTATTGCTAAAAGCTAGTGAAGAAGTATTGGCAGTATCTCCATCTTCAATGCTTGTCTTCTTTTTAATTTTAAAACTATCTCTATTGCCATAAGTTGGAGTTTTAGAATTTAGAACATGTGATAAAAATAAAATCATTTTTAAATTATTTTAGGTAATGGATTGTTGTTGATTATTTTAATTGTAATTTTTTTAATAATTTGAGGATTATCGATAAATAGTTGAGGATTATGACCATCTTGAGGAAACATAATTGTAAAAAATCCATTACCAATATCAACATGTGATCCTTGTTTGTGAGGTTTAGTATAAAATGTCACATCATTTTTAATATCATAAGGAGTTCTAATATTCATTTCAGATATTGGAGACCATTTGACTCTTTCTAAACCAATTATAGGGTATTGAATGTCTATCACATTTTGGTGAGCTTCATAAATTTGTTCAATATCCAATCCAGTTTCATACTCAGTAACTATAGCCTTAACTTTATTATTAATTATATATTCACCTAATTTGATGTTTTCTGAAGCATTATTCAAAAATATTAATCCTTGATAAATATCTTCTGATATATTTTTATAAAAATTTATATTTTTTAGAGAATCTATAATCATAACAAAGTTTTATTTTAATTTGCCATTATATGCATAAACATTTAACAAATTTTCTGATTTACCTGCTGAGATTTCACAAACACCTCCAGCAGCCATAATAATTGGTATTCCTGCAGCAACATCCCAAATTGCTATGTCATTTTCCTTATAGGCCTCTATAGCCCCTTTAGCAACTAATGATAATGATATTGCAGCACTTCCCAATAGTCTTATTTTTTTAAAATCTTGAATCTCTGAAATGAATTTTAATAAATTCTCAGTACTAAAATTAGAATAAACTGGGAATCCAGTGCAAAGAATAGCTTCTTTTTTATTAATTATTTCACTAGTAAAAATTGACTCACCATTTAACTTGGCCGATTCTCCAACAATTCCAGTAAGAATAGAGTCATGAACAAAATCATAAATTACACCCAAAAGTGGTTTATCCCCATCCCAGAGACCAATTGATATACAATTTATAGAAATTGATCTTGAGTAATTTAAAGTGCCATCTAAAGGATCAACAATCCAACGGTAGTTATTTTTTGATTTTCTCTCAAAGGACCCAAACTCTTCGCTCAAAATTGGAATATCTGACTCAGATAATAATATATCAAAAATAATCTTCTCCGAATCTAAGTCAGATTGAAGCTTAATGTCTTTTCCAAAAGAGGAATTAATTTTAACTGTAGAATTAAAATCTTTTTTAAGAAATTTTCCAGCCTTTAAAGCAGCTTTTAGTGCGATGTTTAAGTATTCAATCATTATTCTTAAAGTTTTATTTGAAATATTTAATTAAAATTTTAAAAAACTAACTATTTAATTTTTAAACAATTTAATAGATTAACAACAGCATCAATCTCCATTTTCAATTTACCTTCTGCAGCGTATGATCCTAAATGAGGAGTTAATATAACGTTCTTTAATGAAATTAAAGGTCCAGAGTATGGTTCTTCTGAAAATACATCAATTGCAGCTCCACGGATTTTATTGTTATATAATAACTCATATAAAAAAGCTTCATCAATTACACCTCCTCTGGAAGCATTAATTAGAAACCCTGATTCTTTAATTAAATTAAGTTCATCTTTTCCAATGACATATGAATTATCTTTATTCGGAGGAACATGTACAGTTAATATATCTGAACTCTGAATCAATTTATTTAAGTTTTTTTGGATTGTTATTTTATTATTTTCGGCCCATAAAGAATCGATATTTATATCATATCCTATAACTTTATTTCCAAAATTTGAAAACATTTCAGAAACCATTTTTCCTATTCTACCTAACCCAATTACTCCAATTGTTTTTCCATATAAAAAATTACCTGTTTCTTTTTTCCAAACACCATTTTTAATATTAGCATCTGCTTGAGGTATTTTGCGTAATAACGAAAAAGTCAATGCTAATGTCATTTCAGCAACAGCTCGAGTGGGTCCATCAGGTGTATTAACAACTTCTATACCCTTTTGTTTTGCATAATCAAGATCTACACTATCCATGCCAATGCCAACCCTACTTATACACTTAAGCTTAGGCAGGGCATCCATTACTTTTTTAGTTAATGGTTCTACACCAGCTACTATACCAACACAATCATAAGCTAAATCAATAACCTCTTCCTCTGTTAATTTACGTCCATATGGATTATTAATTATTGTGTATTTATTTTTATTCAGAATATCAAAAGGTTCAGAGCTTATTTTACCAAATGAGGAAGGTGATGTTAATATTTTATTCATAATATTTTTTTTTAATTTTATTATTATTTGATTTCAAAATAGTTTCTGCCATCTGAAATTCAAATTCTTCACTAATTTTTAGAGAACGAATTTGATTAAAAGGATAAAGACCGTAATTTCCGACAAATACTGCATAACCATCTTTCTCATACTTTTCTATAAATTTCCTCTTATTCCATATACAAACTGTCCATGCACACAATAAAACTGGATCAATATTTTGAGTCATTGGTAATAACTTTTGATCTGAAAAATTTAAAGGTTTACCTTTAAAAAATGATTGATACTTTTCTTCTCTTACACTAATTAGACTATCTAAATTGTTTTTTTCAAAATAACTAATAGCATCATCAATATCTTGAGATAAAACAAGGGGTGAAACAGGGTTTACCATTATCATATTTTCACATTCGTTATTAAGTAAAAAATCATAGTTAAACTGATCTTGAACAATTGAATCATTTAAAAGTTCTTTAGGTCGGTCATAAAAACTAATGTCATATTCATTACATAATTTCTTCATAATCTCACCCTCTGAATTTACAATTGTTTTGCCAATAAATTTTGACTTTTTACAAGCCTCGATGGAGTAGGCGACCATGGGTTTATTATTTAATAATCGAATGTTTTTTTTTGCAATTCTTTTACTACCCAATCTTACTGGAATTTGGGCAATATACTTATGAACTTCTTTTTTCATAATTAAAACAAATAAAATAAGTTAATAACAATTAATATTATTAGAATCGGAATGAAACTAAATTTTTCAGCCTGAAAAAAGGTTGTATTATATGATTTATAACTAAGTGGAAGTGTGAAAATATAAGTGCCTAATTGAGCTATTATTAAAGCAAAAGGAAATATCCACATATTTAGATCATCAATAAAAATAAATAAGCATCCAAAATATAAGATTGAATAAATCAATAATGCTTTATGCTCAATAACATTATTGGCCTGATTTGATAAATTCAACTGGAAACCACCTAATCTATTAAAATAATAAGCAAAACTGAAAAGAGTTATAACTAGAGTAGAAGCAAAGTTTGTACTACTACCAATTAAATCTAATAAATATGAACCTAAAAGAATGAACATTAAATATCCGGAAACAAATATTGTATAACAAAGTGTACAAACTTTAAATATTAACTTAGATAATTGATCAAATTTGTTTTGACTTCTTAGCATAGCAATTTGGGGAATAAATGTGTCAAATGTAATATCAGAAAATTGTTGCAAAAGATTGAATACCCTTAAAGTTAACAGGTATGAAGCAGACAAAACAGGTGAAGCGGCTTGTGCAAAGATAACGCCTGAAATATGTTGGATTATTGGAGCAAGTATCTTAGTGATACCGCTCTTCCAAGCACTATCCCAAATAACATAAAATAAAAATTTATTAAATTTTACAAATATAATTGCCCCTTTATATTTAAAAAAATAATATGCAAATAACAATGAAGAAACTAATATCGCCAAAGTCATCGCTAAAGAAAGATTAATTAAAGATGGAGAAAAATATAATACATAAAATGCTACAACAAGATAAGTGACTTTTTGAGCTGATTGAACATTGAAATAAATAGACATTTTATTCATCCCTTGTAAAAATATCGGAAAAACATATGTAATTATTCGAAAAAAATTCCCAAAAACTAAAATATACCATGCTGTCCAACCATTTGATGGAGTTTCAAGGAAAGATATAGGTTTTGAAAGTGCAAAATGCCCTACTAGTAAAATAACAACTAAATAAAGACAAGCTATTAATATAAATATCAGAGTGTTAATAGTTAAAATTTGAGATAATTGATGATTAACATTAATTGTCTCATCAGTTAAAGAATTATCCTTAATAGTTTGAAATTTTTTGAATGGAATACCTGCAATAGTATAGCTTACAAAACGTGAAAATGTAATATTAAATCCAAAAACAACTAACTCAGATAAAGATACAACTGTGAAAAATAAGAACCATACATTAATTTGTTCAACATTAAAATTATTTAACACAAGAGGTAAAATTACAAGGCCAGATATTAAATTTAATGCTGAATAAAACCAAGCACTGAATAGTTTCATAGCTTTCTTCTTTTTAAAAATGAAATTAGAAATTTCGAAAAATAAAATAAAGACTTCATTTTAAAAATATAAGTAACATTCCAACAACGCAAAAAAGTTATTTGAAAATTAAACAATTTTAAAAAACTTTTGTTGAAAATTATATTAGTTAATTTACTTAATTCAGTAAAATATCGATACTCTAATAGTTTACTCTTATAATCATTTCTTGTTGAAAATCTTTCTAATGCTTGACTTTTAAATTCAACATCTTCAAATAAATTGTTTGTTATTAAATCAAAATATTTATTAATATTATTATCGTAGTAAAATTTAGCAGATTCTTGGCTTTCAGTTTCTCTTCTTGAAAAAACTACTTTTCTAGAGGCATAAATTAAGTTTGAGTTTGCAATGATTTTTCCATGAAAAACAGTGTCTATAAAATACCCATTTGGATATCCTGTTTGAACAAAACCATTAACTTTTTCAAATAATGCCCTATGAAATACAAATAAGCTTAAATGATTTTGAAGTTTATTATTAAAATAAATATCTAACATTTCTTTAGGTAAATATTTATATTTTTTATATTTATTATTAGTCCTTAAAACATTGTTTGAAGAATCAATAATATCTATTCTTGTTGCGTATAAAGTTTTTTGTGTAAATGAATTCCTGTCAACATTTTGTAAAAAATCTTTTTTAATAATATCATCGTCCGATAATATAAACAACCATTCACCTTCACTGTTTTTGACCGCAGAATTGATAGAATCTAGCATTAACGGGAAATACTTTGAAGTCCTATTCCAGGTTACTCTTTTATCATCCCAAAACTTAGACTTTAAAAAAAAATTTTTTTCCGAATTAATATTAACAAAAATTTTTAAATCTATATCTTTTATATTAAAACATGAATTTATTGCTTCATCTAAATAGTTCGTATACTTTACAGTTGGAATGACTATTGACAATGTATTTAATGGACATATTTGGTCCTCAAATAATTTATATTTATTTATGGGCATCACAATTAATCTTTTGTAATTTTATTAATTATATGTAAATAGTTATTTAATGACATTTTTTTAGCTATATCTTTCGAGTTTTTACAAACCATTTCTTTTAGTTTTTTATTATCAATTAAAGATGTGTAAGCTTCTCTAATCTCTACACTATTTTTCACAGAAACTAACAGGCCATTAAATTCATGTTTAATATATCCTCTAACTCCTTGACTGTCGGATGCAATTATGGGTTTATTATTATTCATAGCAAATGAAAATAATAGTTGGCCACATGAGGAACTTTCTTTTTTTAGTGGAATTAATATGCAGAATGCTTTATGAGCTAGGTAATAATATTCAGAATTTGAAACTTCGGAATAACGAAGTACCTTTATATTATTAGTTAATAAATTAATATTACTTATCAAATGTTTGTTAGGACAGACTATAACAACAGGTATTTTAGTGTTTCGAAATGCCAATATTACAGTTTCAAAGTCTCTATCACTACTGCCTCCACAAAATATTGTTTGATCAGGATCAATTAAGGTCGAATATTGAGATTTTGATAATTTCACTTCACTACTAAATAATATAGGAATGTTCGTGTAATAAAATTTTTTATTGTATTGTTTAAAATTAACCAAAGCTTCATTGTACATTTCTTTCGAATAATAAAGCAAGGCTTTAACTTTTTTTATCGAATTTCGAAATATATAATTTTTGATTATATTATGTTTAGTGCTTTTCTCGGAATATAATACAGTTGTTATTATTGTTTTAAGATGAATTTTTTTAGTTGGCAATAATGCTAACATAAATCCTATTATTTGTTGCCATAATACAATATGAGTATATTTTTTATGGTGTTGCAATATAAATGCTACTGCACTAATATATTCGTAATATCTTTGAAAAAATGGATTTGGAAAAATTTTGTTCTTTTTACAATTCCAAATCTCTATTGTATCTCCAAATTTTGAATTATTAATTAAAGGAACGCAATAATCCATTTCTAGTTCATTCCAATCTACAACTAACAAGGTTTTTATCATCAAAATTAATAATTTATCAGTTGTATTTTTCTAGGCCTTGTTCTAAAGTAATTTGAGCTTCCCAATTCGGCAATGTTTTTCCATTTCTCCATATCTCCATAACCTCTCTTTTTCTGTATGGCCTTCGCCCCCATTTAACTTTAATACTTTTAGCAGTCACCTTTTCAAATAGTCTGATAACATCTTTTAGAGAATAACTTTCGTTGTGTATCACTGAATAAATATTATGTTCATTATTATCATTTGTTGAGATTAATCTATAGGCATTATAATATGCATTACACACATCTGATATATGTACTAAATTTAGTATTTGTTCTCCTGCAGACATGTTTAACTCAGTGTCTTCGTCTGCAAATTTATTTAATAAGTTTATCAACTTTGGTCTTTTATCATTTTCACCATATGTATCAAATAACTTCAGAGTTATTACACCAAAACCTTCAGCCTGTACATAATATTCTATCAAACTTTCGAATGCTTGTTTCGTAGCTGCATATAGACAGACAGGATTGTATTCTTCATTATTATAATGTTGCCATGAAGTACCTGTATTTATTAATTTCTTTACACCTGATACCTTCATTGCTTCTAAAAGGTGTAATCCAAAAGTAATATTACTTTCAACTAAAGAATCAACCTGTTTAAATTCATGTTCTGCAATAAAATTCGATGCCAAATGGAAAATAAATTCAGACTTTATTTTCTTAAAAAAACTTATAAGATTTTTTATATTATTATCATAACAAAAAATCTCAATATCATTAATTACTCCTTCTAAATTTGACAAATTAGAATCCTCTCTAACTATTACTGCAATCTGAAATTCTTTATTTAAAAGATATTTAACCAAATTAGAACCGACAAAACCTGTAGCGCCAGTAACTATAATTTTTTTATTCATTACCAAAAAGGATTGATTTCATTAAATTCTTTTAATGTATTAAAACTACAATCACGTTCTGATAAAAGTGGCTTCTCTAACTCCCAATCAAATCCAAAAGAATCGAACTTAACCCCCTTATCAGAATCAAAATTGTATTCCGAAGAAACATTATAAACTGTAATAGTTCCATCTTCTAGGCACTTAAAACCGTGTGCTAATCCCTTTGGTATAAAAATTGATTTTTTATTTTCCTCAGATAAGTTAATAGAAATATGTTGTTTATATGTCTTAGATTTTTTTCTCAAATCTACAATTACATCCAAAATAGAACCTTTAGGTACATAAACAAGTTTCTCGTGATCATAAGGAGGCAACTGAAAATGCATACCCCGAATTACATTTTTATTAGAAATAGAATAATAAGATTCTCTAATTTCAAAATTTAAATTAGAATTTTTAAAAGAGTTTTTATTAAAAGTTTTAACAAATAATCCTCTTTCATCTGCTGCATTAAAATTATCAATAATATAAACACCTTCAATTTCAGTACTTTCTAACGTCATTTTTTAAAAGTTTAATCCAAAAAGTTCTTCTAATTTCTCAGCTACAAAATCAAAATGAACTTCATCAAGTGCAGGTTGAACTCCAATCCAAAAGGTGTCATTCATTGTTTTGTCAGTATGAGTTAAATCTCCCACAACTCTATATTCAACATCTTTAAAATAGGGCTGTTTTAATAAGTTTCCAGCAAAAAGTAAGCGAGAACCAATTTTATGATTATCTAAAAATTTTGTAACATCTACTCTTGAAACTCCACAATCATCTTTCATAGTAATAGGAAATCCAAACCAAGATGGGTTACTATTTGGAGTTGGTATTGGTAAATGGATAAAATCTGTTAAAGACTCTAATTTATTTCTCAAATAAGTATAATTGCTTCTTCTTTTTTCTATGAAATATTCTAATTTACCTAACTGAGCCAAACCACATGCTGCTTGCATATCCGTAATTTTCAAATTATAACCTGAATGAGAATACACATATTTGTGATCATAGCCATAAGGTAAATCACCATGTTTTTGCTCAAACCTGCAACCACAAGTATTATCACAACCTGGAGGACAATAACAGTCTCTTCCCCAATCTCTAAAAGATTCTGCGATAACTTTCAATTCAGGATTGTTCATAAAAACAGCTCCACCTTCTCCCATAGTCATATGGTGTGCAGGATAAAAACTTAAGGTTCCAATATCTCCAAAAGTTCCACATTTCTGTCCATTAAATTCAGCTCCTAATGCATCACAAGTATCCTCAATTAGCCATAAATTATGCTTATCACATATTTCTTTAACTCTACCTACATTAAATGGGTTACCTAAAGCATGAGCTAACATTATAGCCTTAGTTTTAGGTGTAATTGCAGCCTCTATTAAATCTACATTAATATTGTGAGTTTGAATATCCACATCCACAAAAACAGGAACAGCTCCAAACTGAATAATTGGATTAACTGTGGTAGGAAACCCAGCTGCAACTCCTATAACCTCATCTCCTTTTTTAATTGCTCTATCTCCTAATTTTGGAGAAGTTAATGTACTAAAAGCTACCAAATTAGCCGAAGAACCTGAATTGACTGACAAACAATATTTAACACCTAAGAATTCAGCAAGACCTTTTTCAAAAAGAGTATTAAATCTCCCAGTAGTCAACCATCCGTCTAAAGAAGCTGCTACCATGTTTTGTAGTTCTTCTTCTCCCATTAATTTCCCAGAGGGTGGAATTACAGTTTCACCACCAACAA
>Ga0209711_10001691_pt1 | contig 21004 bp, 15 predicted proteins | sample ArcticOcean_MG_C_7_FD_187441 | JGI IMG/M metagenome (GOLD analysis project Ga0209711, IMG submission 187441) | Marine microbial communities from western Arctic Ocean - ArcticOcean_MG_CB11_88 (SPAdes) (version 2) | ecosystem: Environmental > Aquatic > Marine > Oceanic | place: Arctic Ocean...
GAGGATTCATCAAGCTCGCCCTCTACGTGCTTGATGTTGGCTTTCCAGATGGTTTTGTTGTTAGAGTTGATGGCATCTGTTAGGGTGACCGGGATGCTCTGGTTGCCTTGCTCGTCGATGGTGATCTGCTCTAGCTGTATCGATGATAATGGCAGGCGGATCTCGGCGGAGTCTGTGGCATAGATTTCACCTAGATTCGTGCTGGCACCCACGGACTGCCCGGGACCGACGATGCGGTTGCGAACGCGACCATTGATAGGTGCTTTGATAGATGCGCGTTCGAGGTTTCTTTTGGCTCGGTCCAGTGTTGCTTGCTGAGCGGCGACGTTGGCTTCTGCCTCGCGGAGTTGAGGTTTTCTGAGGACGAGGTCGTTTGGATCTTCATCGAATCCTATGTCTTGCCAGTTTCTGAGAGCTTGAGCAGCCCTGGCATTTTCCTGGATCAGAGAGGCCTCAGCACGGGCTAAGGAGGCGCCTGCGGTGATGATCTGTGACTTGAAGTCTGCGGGGTCTAGCTCTACTAAGACGGTACCTTTCTGAAAAAATGCCCCATCTTGAAATTTGGGTGAAATACTGATGACTCTCCCGGAGACGAGCGCATTGAGCGTTGAGGATGTCTTGGTTTTGACTGTGCCCTGCGTGAAGAGTTCCACTGGAAAATCGACCGAGCTGAGTAGATCAACAGTGGTCTGCTGGCCTCTGCGTTTTCTATTTGGGTTTCTCTTGCCTTTCTTACCTGTTGCTCCCTCCTTAGCCTTAGAATTAGCAGATCTCTGAGTAGACTTTTTTGCATCTTCTTCAGTGGGCTTAGAGAGATACCTCACCCCGAGCCATGTTACGAAGATGATGGCGATAACGGGGATGAATTTGAAAAGTATTTTCTTCATATTCTATAATTTAGTTCTCTAAATAAGCTTTGGATAGATAGCTTGTTACTGCTTGATGCGGTAATATCCATCTGGATTGTAAAGGAAGTAAGCGTCGTGAGGGTTGAGTCTCGGCAGATACATGCATGGTTTACCGTCCTTGCCTAGGGTCTCTTTAAGTAGGCCCTCTTTTTCAGGTTTTTTTGGTTTGATTGTGTCTGGATTTACGATTGCTGCGGTTTCCTTGATGCTGCTGACGATGTGGTTTACCCATTTGAGTTTCTTCGCGTCGGTGGCGAATTCTACCCAGTCGCCATCTGAGTTTTGCTGGTACATTTGCTTGATGAATTCATCGGTGGTAACGCCCATTTTCTTGGCGATAGGAGCGGCGAGCTTATCCCACCATTTTTTAGAGTCTTCGTATGATTCTTTCTGCTGGGTGAGATTCATGGTGGTGAAGTAGTAGCTTGAGCTGAGTTGATGGTGTAGGATGATTGCATTCGGATAGGCGTAGGATTCTTCAGCGAGGGTGGTGATGGTTGCGGCCATCGATGCAGCGAATGATTTCACCACGACGTGGATTGGTGCGTCTGAACCTTCCATTGCTTTGAGAATGCGGTAGCCAGCCATGACGGAGCCACCCGGTGAGTAGTCGATGACGATGAAGATAGGGAGCTTTTTGTCTTTGTTATTGTAGTAGTGAATTCTATCGCAGATGTGGTCGGCAGATTCAGATGTGACAGCTCCGTTGAAGGCGATGCGGCGGTCAGAAATAACGAGTGTGTCACCATTCTGTAGAGGGTTTTCTAGATAAATGGGCTCGCTGTCTGCAAAATCTGCTCTCTCTTTATTGATCTTGATTGCCTCTAGCTCAGCCTCTTGGAGCGTGGTCTTGCGGAGTAGTTTGGTGGTTTCAAGAGAGAGCTCGGAGGAGGCTAGTGAGGCTCTGCTTTTGGCGATGGCTGCATCACGCTCAAGCTTTTTCTCTAGCTCTACCACTGCTTTAAGCTCGGCTTTTTCTATCGTCGCCTGCTCTAGATCTGCGATTTGTTGTCGTTCGGAAAGGAGCTCACGTTGGAGTTTGAGTCGGGAAATCTCAGCGCGCTTGTCGGCTAGTTCAGCTTTGAGCTTCTCAGCTTTAAGCGTATTTTTCTGAGTGAGGGTATCTAGCTCCGTGTTTGTTGTTTTCGTATTTTCAGCTTCAGCAGGCGTGGCAGTCTGTGCCATTGCTGAGAATGTAGATAATGCGAGAGCTGTAGGAATGATAATTAGCTTTTTCATAAGGATATTATTATAATTTGGTTAATAACGATAGCAAACTAAAAATCATCTCTTCAATACAGTGTGTGAAGAGCTAAATAACTGGCTCCTGACTAATGAACTGATTGAAGCGAGGCGTTATTTTTTGTTATCTTTAACTTTTTCCTCTTCACCCGGAATGAGCTCGATCGTCTCGCCTCCAGTTTTCTCGGCCATCACTTTGGCCTGTTCCCTGACCGCTTTTCCCATGAAGTTGTGGGCGATGACGGGCACTTGTTTACTCCCCAGTTTTTTGGTTAGATCCTCAATGATATCCGATTGAATATGATCCGCGAAATCAGCAAACCAGTAAATAGTGTCCACCTTTTTATCGAGAACATGCTCAAAGGCGAAGTTGGTGGCAATGATATCTCCTCCGTAGAGCAAATAGAGATTTTCCCGCTTATTAAAGTATCGCCTGAGTTCTTTGCCGCGTTTTTCGCTTAATTTCTTAAAAAAAGTTCCAGCTGGGCGGGTGCGGAACGCTGTAGATGGTTATATTCCTTCTCGGAATCCATGTCGTCGTAGGTCACCACGCGCGGCTTGCCCGGAACCTTACCGCCGCCACCTCCGAATGCTCCTTTGCCATCCGACATGCCGCAGCCGACCACAAGAATCATGTGGGACTCTGGAAAGCTCTTGTCAATCTCGGTAATCGCTTTGTCCAGATGCGCATGCGCGGACCCCGAAATATCGAGGATCACCCCCAGATTATTAGATTTGATTTTCTTACCAAATAATGAGCCGCCTCCACCGCCAGCTCCATTGCCGTTACCACTTCCCCAACCGTCTCCGAAGTCGTTTCCGTCCCCTAAGTCGAGTGATAGCTCAGTCATTACCTGATCTGGCACAGGTATCGCTGTGGCAGAGGGTGTGTGCGCGGCGATGACTTTAGCAATGCTAGATGATGGTGAGGAGGGTTTCTTCGCCACTTCATTAATCATTTCTGGCTTCACTATCTTCTCTTCAGACTCAGAACCTGCTGAATAGGTGACCATTTCTTCCGTATTCTTGAAGAGTGGTGAAAGGGCGATGTAGAAAAGAATCGCAACGAGAAGGGCGCAGACAAGCAGTGAGATGATGATTGAAGAAAGCGTGGAATTTCTTTTCTGTGCATTGAGCTTAGCCTGTACTTCTGGTGATATTTGTGCATGAATACTCATGATTTATGGCATTTTAGTTGTTCGTTTTTCAGTTAATTTAGGATGGAATTAATAAATTAAAAAATTACAACATTACTTTATTAGGTCTAAAAGCAAAAAAGGATTTGATTTCACTAAAGTGTTTATTTTCACAGATTTCTTGATTCTTTGATGGTGTTAAAGCGCAGAAACCTCAAGTTAAATGCAATAGATCTTTTTGTCATACAGTAAAGCAGATTTCATCGTGCTGGTAATCTGTGGCTCTCAGCGAAAATCTGCGGTGTTAGCTTTATTTATCCCTAGCCTACTCGGATGAGAATGATGCTGTTTATTTGTTTGTTGCTTGCAATTTCTGGAGATGTCGCTGGAGTGGTTGAAATTCAATTTAAGACTTAATCACTATGACAACACATCCATTTTTATCTGACGACTACCACATCCGCTGGTCCACCCTGACTCCCGACCGAGTAGCAGCCGACATCAAGCAGGGCATTGCTCTTGCAGAGGAAAGGCTAGTGGCTATCCGTAAGCTGACCCCCGCTGAGGTGACATTAGCGAACACTTTTCTAGCGCTCGAAAGTGCTACTGATGAGCTGAGCAGAGGCTGGGGAAGGCTGAATCATATGGATTCTGTATTAGAGATCGATGGGCTCAGAGATGCACTGAATAGTGTGCTAGCTGAGGTGTCTGCATTTTTCTCATCCATTTCTCTGGATGCTGAGATCTGGGCATCGCTAAAGGCATTCCGTGATAGTGATGCGGCGAAGCAGATGAGTGATCTGGAGAAGAGGTTCCTAGAGGAGACTTGTGCGGAGTTCGTGGCTGCTGGTGCGGATCTGCCGGATGCTAAGAAGGCGAGGGTGGCTGAGATAGATGCTGAGCTGTCTGCGATCACGCAGAAATTTTCTGAAAATGTGGTGGACTCCACTGATGATTACGAGCTGATCGTGCATGATGAATCGCGGCTCGCTGGATTGCCTAAGATGGCTAAAGAGGGCGCGAGGCTGAATGCACTGGAGAAGGGGCACGGCTCCGCTGATGAGCCAAAGTGGAGATTTACTTTACAATACCCATCGATGGGGCCGGTGATGCAGTTTGCTGATGACGATAGTCTGAGGAAAGAAATCTGGCAGGGAATGGGGCAAATAGGTAGCAAGGGAGACTGGGATAATAAGGAGATTATTTGGACAATCTTGGATCTGCGCCAAGAAAAGGCTGAGTTGTTAGGGAAGAAAAATTTCCCAGACATGATCCTAGAGCATCGTATGGCGAAGAATGGTCAGTCGGCGGTAGATTTCACCGAGAAACTACACGCATTAGTAGAGCCACATTTCCTGAAGGATCAGCAAGGGCTGAAGCAATATGTGGCGGACAAGAGCAAATCAGAAATCCGTCTATTAGAGCCATGGGAAACTGGCTACTGGGTTGAGAAGCGCAGGCAAGAGGAGTATGATTTTGACAGTGAGTTGCTGCGACCGTATTTCTCAGTGGATCATGTGATGGCTGGGATGTTTGAGATCACGACAAAGATTTTTGGGATACGTATCGAGCAGCGTGAGACGGTGTTTGGTGGTGATAAAGATGGGGCGGTGCAGGTGTGGCATGAAGACTGTCTGTATTATGATGTATTTGATGATGAGAGTGGTGAGCTGCTAGGCTCGTTCTACGCGGATTGGCACCCTAGACAAGGTAAGAGCGGTGGTGCCTGGATGAATACACTGAAGACTGGCCTTCCCGCAATGAATGGAAATCCTAGAGACCCACACATTGCGCTGATGGTAGGAAATATGACCAAGCCGGTGGGCGATCATCCTGCCTTATTAGATCACCGTGAAGTGGAAACAATTTTTCATGAGTTCGGGCATCTACTGCATCACTTGCTAGGAGATGTGGAGATCAAGTCACTCTCTGGGATGAATGTGCCGTGGGATTTCGTGGAGCTCCCATCACAAATCATGGAAAATTTCTGTTGGGATCGGCAGACGCTGGATCTATTTGCTAAGCACTATGAGACTGGCGAGTTGATTCCAGATGAGCTATTCGATAAAATGTTAGCAGCGAGGAACTACATGAGCGGTAGCGCGTATATGGCTCAGTTAGGGCAGGGGATGTTAGATTTAGAAATCCACATGCATGGTGACAAATATAAAGGGATGGAACTCCCTGAAATGGAAAAGAAAATTCTCGAAAAATATAAAACTAAACTAGCGACTGAGTCCCCAAGCTTGCTGGTGAAATTTAGTCATTTGTTTAGCGGAGCGGTAGCGTATGCTTCTGGATACTATTCCTACAAGTGGGCAGAAGTGTTAGATGCAGATGCCTTCACGCGCTTCCAGAAAGAGGGCGTGCTGAATCCAGAGACGGGGAGGTCATTCAGAAATGAAATCCTCCGCGCAGGAAACTCCAGACCAGCGGATGAATCTTATCGTCAATTCATGGGTAGAGACCCTGAGCTAAGTCCATTGCTAGAGAGAGCTGGATTGGTTTAGGGACTAGTGTTACGTATTTCTTAAAACTGGGGGTAGGGTGGGTTTGCTATGCTAAACACACCACGCTACTCCTAAACCATTCTCTAAAGGATCTTCAGCTTGGTCAGGGGAAATGAATTCAGCTGCAGTGGGAATAGTCGTTTAATATTATTAGGGAGTCACTTACGCATCGCGGTTTGCTCGGCGATCAAACCCTGCCCTAGAATACAATCACCTCATCTCCATTCATCCCACCTTTTAAATGATTTGCAACACTAGCATCAAAGGGGGATACATATTCCCGCTCAAGGCGAAGCCATGGAGGTAATACCATCCTCACAGTTATACTGGATTGATCGTTTGATGGAATGATTTGAAATGGTAGCAAAGCTGACTGGGGGAAGAGCAAAACAATAGAGCAAGATTAGCGGCGTTAGTCGTCAGTTGCATAGCCCGCTATGCGCCTTCCTCTTGGCTTGCTACTCTGACTATTTTGTTTTTCTATCAAACCACGATCACTGTTCAAATGGTATAAATAATTCATACTATAAAGCTACGTATCTATGTGAAGACGATTGTCAGTGATGCCTCCAATTTTACAAACTGTTTACAATACGATGAGTTCTCTGCTTAAAGCAATTAACTTTTCAGTGCAGAGAAAAATTGCTGCATGCGCTTGTGCATGTCGTCGTAGAAACTCTGCTGCATATTCTCTAGCATCTCGCGTTTTTTGGAGCCGCCATGTTCTAGTGTGGCTTCTTCTGCGGCGAGTTTTTGTTGGAAGATGCGCTCGGAATCGATCATGGAGTCGAGAAATATCCTCGCGGCTCGTGAGTGCTCCACCCCATCGATCATTGCGTCCTCTAATCTCTTATCCCGCGTGACGGCGATCATTTCGCCGCTGTTGAGAGCATTCACATATTGGTGGTGGTTGAGTAAGAAGCTTTTGTGGTCAGAGTCAAATAACACTTCATCGCGGTCGATAAGTTTATCATAAGGGCCTGCTTTACAGAAGAACTTCACCATCAGAGGAATGGTGTCCACCAGCATGAATAGTGCGGTGAGAACCATGTAGGTGACGTAGGCGAAATGCCCACCTTCGGCACCGTTCTTGAACAGGTGATGCAGGGCGAGAGTCTGGGTGAGGATGTCTTTCCTAGGCTCGTCAGCAATGGCGGTGAGGGTAGTGCGTTCATCATTTGCCACAGCAGAAGCACCCTTCTGAAGGCGCGCTAGCTCTAGGAGCATAGAGTCGATCTGGAGCTTGATGGTGTCGCGGATCTGGTTTTGCTGAGTGACGAACTGCCCAGCCTGATCTTCATCTACCTTTCTGCGTAAGTCAGCGAGTCTTTCTTCTTGGACCGCTCGCTTGGCTTCTTCTGCTTGGAGCTGGGTTTCATAGTTACTGATAGCACTGGTTTCTGCTACGGTAACTAAGGTGAGGAGCTTACTTTTCTCTTCTGTTAGATGTTGGAGTTGATCACCTAAGCGTTTGGCTTCGGTACGTCTCCACGCGAGCTGATCATCCCTGATGCTTCTGGCGCGTGGTCCTAGTCCACGTATTCCGCTACGCTCGCCATTGACTTCATTTTCAAACTGAACCTGCCATGAGGCGAGCTCTGTCTGAATTTTTGTATAGACCGGAGTGAGCGTGGTAGTTTGTTCTTCCACTTCTGTTATCCTTGCGGTGAATGGCTTGGTGGCTTCGGTGATGGCGTTATCGAGCTCCTTTTGCTTCTCTGCTGAAAGTCCTGGGATGGCTGAGCTTTTTTGGTCATCCTGAATAAGGAATTTTGCTTGGAATGTTTCGTTCCAGCGGTCGCGCTGCTGTTTGATGGCGTTTTCCTGTGAGCGCACATCAGTCAGAGCATCGGTCTTGAGATCCTTGAAATACGAGCGTGTCTCGGTGATCTGCTCGGATCGATCGGCCTCGATGACTCCTGTGATGGTGTCTTTAAAGAGGAGTAATACGAGTGGGTGTGCGATGGTGAGGCCCATTAGTCCAGCCACGGTGAGACGCAGAGTGAACTGACCTATCTTCTTACCAGGGGAGAGAAAGGCGCGGTAGCTGGCCAGTAGAGCACGGTCGATAGTGAGGATGATGAACGCCCAGATACAGGCTACCGAAAAGATGACCCAGTAGTTTTCCGTGAGAGTGGAGAGTGCGTAGGCGCAGGCGATGAAGGCAAAGGCGCAGGGCACGAGCACTGTGGCACCAAAGGCAACGTATTTTCTCTGCTCCCAGTTAGGGCACTGTTCTAGAGTTTCAGTGCCCGCACTGGAGAGCCAGAAGAATATGCGCTTAGAGATGGATGTTCGTTGGGATGTTTGCTGAGATGGCATAGATTTATTTACGTGATACTGAGTAAGTTGTTACAATAAAGATACCGCTAGGATACGTATTACTCATTTACTGACAAGTCATTATTTAACCTCAGCCTTTTTCTGCTGCAGACCTATTTCTCTGACCCAGATATTACGATATTCGATAGGGTCACCATGGAACTGGAAGCTAATAGGAGCTTTTTCTGGGTGAGTTGCAGGGTATTCTGTTACCTTTTTATGCTTAGTAGGTCCTTTAAGATCTTGCGCATTGTGGATGATGACTCCGTTGTGCATCACGGTCAGGACCGCTGGCTTAAGCACTTTTCCGTCCTTGTATTCTGGAGCGGTGAAGGTGATGTCGTAGCTCTGCCACTCACCTTGTGGTCTGGATGGGTTTACCAGTGGGGGGAACTGACCATAAATAGCGCCTGCCTGACCATCAGCGTAGGTGACGTTAGTGTGGCTTTCTTGGATCTGGACTTCATAGTTCTTCATGAGGAAAACGCCGCTATTACCGCCTGCTTGTCCGTTCACTTTCCGGCCAGCTGGGATTTGCCATTCGAGGTGGACTTGGCATGATCCGTAGGATTTCTTAGTCTCGTTATTGCCGAGTTTGGTTGCGATGAGCACCCCGTCTTTAATCGTCCATGCCTTCGTGAGCGCATCCGTATTCTTGCCATCGAAGATGATGTCCGCATCTGCTGGTGCAGGGGTGGTGGTGATAGACTTGGCCACCACCTTTACCGGATGTGGGCGGTTTTTATCATGCACTGCATAGCCTGACCATGGCTGAATGTTTTGGGCTGCGAGCGGGAGAGTCAGGGATGTAATGAGGTAAAGTGATTTCATAGATGATGGATAAATTAGTGATTTTTCTCCGTGGTGACAACTTTAGAATCAACTAAATGTGCCAGCTGTACTCCGATAGTGTAACAGAGGAAATCTGACCAGAGAAAACCTCTGCCTAAAATGAGCGCGCCCAGACGGGTATTACGGATCTGGTTTAGCCAGTCTTGCTGATAGAGCTGGGAAATCTCGATGGCGTAGCAGAAACTCAATGCGATCATCGCGATTCGTAAAGGTGACCATTTAGGAAAGGGCACGCAGACCACAAAATAAACCATTGCAGCCCAGAGGGTGTCACCTGCATAAGTGGCGATAAATCCACCCTTCATCGCGAGAGGCATAAAGGATGAGCGAGTGAATAAGCCAAGCGTGAGGATCACGATAACAAGCGCGAGGTAGGTAGGACGATTTCTGAGCATGCAGCGAGTGTTACCTTAGTGAGTAGAATATAAAATGAAAATGATTGAAAAATAGAGACCATCGAGAGGGTATATAAAATCAGCGATTGCCCCCCGCTTTTAAAACAGCCGTTAGCACAAGCTTCTATTATCGAATTACAAAATCCATAGCATTTAAATAAATGACCACCCTGATTAAGACCATGTTTTCATTCCGCTTCCATCGACAATGCCACCTTCTATCGGCTATTTATTTAGTGCTTCTAACGGCCGTCATACTGCCAGTTGAGGCACGTGGCGAGCCAGCCAAGCAGATGAGATCAAGGCTTACTGCATCGACTTCAACTGGGCGCCCTCTAATCGCCGCGGCAAGCCTTTTGCAGCGCCGGGACGCTGGGCAAACTCGGATCCCGCGGAGCACGTGGCTTGGTATAAATCGATCGGTGCTAATGTGATCCAGACATTCTGTGTATCAACCAATGGCTACGCCTGGTACAAAAACGGATTTGTGCCGGAACAGCCAGGGCTGAAACACGATTTTTTGCCAGAGGTAGTCAAACTAGGTCACAAAGAGGGGATGAAGGTCATGGGATATTTTTGTATTGCCTCGAATCCACGTTGGGCCGAGATGCATCCGGAGCTGAGCTACGGCTCGCCAACGACTTACCACATTCCCTATACCGATGAGTATCTCGACTTCTTATCGAAGTCGATCCACGACGCGGTGAGCCGCACCGGCATCGATGGTTTCATGATCGACTGGTTGTGGATGCCGAACCGCAAGTCCACCGAGGGGAAGTGGCTGGAATGCGAGAAGAAGTTATACAAACAGTTGATGGGTAAGGATTTTCCAGGAGAGGACAAGCTCAGCAGGAAGGATGATACAGCTTACAGCCGGAAGTCAATTGACCGTTGTTGGAAAGCGATTCGTAAGGCTGCTAAGAGTGCGAATCCCAAGTGCATCGTTTGGCTCACGGTCAATAAGATGCACCACCCGCATGCAGTCAATTCCGAGATGTATAAAGAAGTAGATTGGTTGATGAATGAAGCTGGCAGCGTGGAGGAAATCCACAAGGTTAAGGGAATGGTTGGTAAGCACACCCAATTGATCACTTGCTTGGCAGTATGGAATGGTCAGGATGCCTCGAAGACCGTGCCCGCCGCGATTAAAGCAGGAGTGGGCCTCTATGGGTTCACCACGCCACGCGACGGTAGGGGCTTGGTGCCATTGAAGGACATATTCAACAGACAGATGACCGAGCTCTCGGGTGATAGCAAGAACATCGCCATGCTCGCCCGCGCCTACTCAGGCAAGTCGGCCTATTCCAAATGGAAGGATGACCGTTTCGTTGAGCCGGTTAATCCACCACCCTTCCGTTTAACCTTCCAAAGACGCGGACGAGGTTTACAAGATACCGCGAGCATCGAAAGTGACACTAAACAGGCGACGATTGTGATCCGGACTCCCTACGGAAAAGGCAATGGCCAGTTGGTGAGGATCGGCAAGTCATGGGGTTCATCGATCATCATACAACTAGAGAAAAAGCCTGGTTCGCATTCAGGATCCAAGGTGTTTCGCATCACCAACGGCGAAATCGCGGTAGATATACCACTGGACGGATCGGCAATTCCTAAGGCTGGCAAGGTCGCACCCAAAAAGAATAGAAGCGGCCGGTTGCAAGTCAGTTACGAAATCGATCCAAAAAAAACAATCAAAGATCTCAACGTATCGGTCAAGGATGACGGCAAGTCGACCCGCATTGTCCTTCCAGATGCACTACTCAAAGATAACCCGCAAACGCTCGACTTTGAGTGGGTGGTTAAATAGTGAATGTGAATTAGCAAGAGGCATTCGTGAAATGGATAAAAAATACTGCGTTGGATAACATTTTCTAGTAAACGTTCGATATGAAGTATCTACTCACAGTACTTATTGGTTCGGATTTTCTCTGCTGCTTTGCAACAGGACAAGAGAAAAAAGAGATGATTTAGACTGTCAGTCAGTCAAAATGGATCAGTCTTTTCAATGGTAAGGACTTATCTGGATGGGTGGATGTGAATACTAGTAAAGCGACCTGGAAAGCAGTCGATGGCGAGCTCCACTGCACGGGCTTACCGATCGGGGTGATGCGTTCTGAGAAGATGTATGAGAATTTCACAGATCGTGGAGTCGGGCTATATTTACCCTGCTTTGTGCGACTTAGCTGGTATCCCTCAGCCTGATGGCTTGGCTGGCGAAAACCTGGCTAATCATATCATCAATAAAGATATTGAGGGTAAAACCTATGCCTTCAGCCAGTTTTTAAGGTATTGTATCTGGAGTGCTTCGAAAGGTAAAGAAACAATGGGATACTCAGTTAGGACAGAGGATTGGCGTTACGTGGAGTGGTTCGAGAGCGATAAAATAGAAGTCGTCGGATGAGAGCTTTATGACATTAAAAGCCAGGGTCTAGAGTAGATTAACCTCAGCGGTAAGCCCGAGTATAGCGAAACTGAAGACAAGCTAGCGCAGTTAGTGACTGAGTATCGAGGTGAGACCCTTCCGTTGAAAGCCAGTAAACGGCGCTAGAGTTTCGACAGTATGGATCATCTGTTTAGAGAGTAGACTTTTGAACGGTATGCTTCTCACGGTAAGTGATCGGAGAAACTCCGGTGAGTCGTTTGAACATAACGTGCATGTTTGCGGTTGTGCCAAAGCCGACCAGATCACTGATTTCTCCAACGGTTTGATCATTATCGACCAGGAGTCGCTTCATTTTAGAAACTCTTAGCCGGATTAATTCATCGTTGACTGTGCGCTTTAGATGGATACGAAAACGGCGCTCTAGTGCTTGGCGTCCGATGCCTGCTGCTGCCGCGATGTCTGAAACTGAGATTCTTTGACCTAGGTTCTGAGCCATGAACCTCAAGGCGGTCAAGGTGGCATGGTCATCGACTGCATATGAATCACTAGACTGTCGTAAGACTAGCTCCCGAGGAGGAATGTAGATGTTATCCTTTGGAGGTTTAACGCCTGCCATTATCTGATCAAGTAGTTGAGCCGCCTCATAGCCACAGCGGCGGTCAGACATGTCGATGCTCGATATGCTTGGAGTTGCAGCTTTACAGAAGGGTTCGTTCGCAACTCCTATGATCGCAAGGTCTTCTGGAATACGCCAGCCACTGTGTATAAAAAGGCTCTGTGTGGCGTGAGCGAGTTCATCGTTTGAGAAACCAACTCCAATGGGTCGTTGCCATCTTTTCTTAATATCATTGATATCAGAGACAAACTCTTCCCAATACTTTTCCTTCTCAGCAAAATCTCGACGGACTAATAACTGCTCGCACGGCAGATCATGTTCATTTGCGATCTCCTGTATTCCTTCGTAATGCCTTGCTGTTACAGTAGAGTTTATGAAGCCTATTTGCGCCAATCGCTTTAAGCCACGGATGACGAGATGTTCTGCAGCCATGCGCCCTGCTGTTTTAAAGTCAATTAGCACTCCCGGCACCTGCATCGCCACTGGAGAGTCGTTCCATACATTGACTAGTGGCACCTTTGCTTTATTCGCTGCGGTCATGCAGTTCTTGCTGATACGACCTACGACACCATCGTATTTTGTACCTCGGGATAACTCAAGCTGGGGAAAATTTCCAAGATGTAATTCCCAGTCTCCTTGTTCCGCAGCATATTGTTCTATGCCAGCAAAAATTTCGTAGTGTCGTTTATAGGGCCAGTCTAGTTCCATCACTACCGCAATCTTTCGTTTCAAAGCCATGGTATAAAACTAAATAGATAGAGGTGGTGACGCAATAATTTAGTAATAATTTAGTAATAATATTCAATATTTTTGAATAATGGATACTGGAAACTCTGATCTAGGCTTCATGGTCGATTCACTTTCACCAACGCTGAATCACCAACTGTGAACTCAGATTTTATTTCAATACGGAGTCGATATTTTTTTTGATGGCTGCTCTCCATCGGATGTAACCGTCACGATTCAGATGTAATCTGTCTTTCAAAAACAACTCATCGCGTGGTTTTCCATTGGCATTCAGGTAAGCACTTTCGGTAGCGATGAAATGGACGTTGTCTGCTTTTTTGCAGTAGTTTTCGACTGCCGTATTGGCTGCGCGTATCTTTGGCCAGACTTTAAAGCGACTCGACGCCGGAGTCACTGCAATGTAAAAGATAGCTGCCTTAGGATTGTGAGCGCGAACCTTGTCCGCCACGTATTCAAAAAGACTGGCTACTTCTTCTGGAGTCTTATCATCCTTTTTCCCCGCGATGTCATTGCCTACAAAAAAGACCACAGCACGAAAGGTGTGAGGCTTAATGATCTGATCCGCAAATACTGCCACGTCTGTCCAGGTAGATCCACCGAAGCCGCGCTGAATCGCATGGTAGGGCTGCATGTCTGCATCTATGTCCTTCCAAAGTCGGATACTAGAACTGCCTACAAATAAAATGGAATCGTCAGGATGTTTTTCTGATTGATTCTTTTTGGAAAAGCCAGCGATTGCTTTAGTCCATTTCTTTTCAGACACCTCGCGGTATTTTTCAATATCCAGTTTTTGTGCGGAAGCGATCCCAGTGAAAAGGATGAGCAGGAAAAATACGTTGCGAATCATAAGGTCTACTCAATGATAAATTCAGCGCTTTAGCCAGTAGAATCGATAAGTGCCAATAGCAGGACACCCAAGTTAGAGAGTAACTGCATACGGCAACTATTTTTCCCCGCAGATTTACGCGGATTTTCACAGATTTCTTGATTCTTTGCTGGTTTTGAATTCTGGTGATTTCAAGACAGACTTATATAGTACTATTTTATGCAAAAAAAAAAAGATTTCATCGTGCTAGTAATCTGCGGCCCTCTGCGAAATCTGCGGTATTTTCTTATCTCATCCCTAGCTGGATGGCCCTGGGGTCGCTGATATTCATTTCTCCTTGTATTGAGTTAGTATTCTTTTAGTTTAGTGCATGTTTGATTATCTAAGTAAAAAAATACGATCTGTAGCCTGTAAATACAGAAGTTCTAAGATATTCTCTATGTTTACAGCTGTGCTGATGGTTTCAGGGGTGAAGGCAAAGCCGGATCAGTTTAATGTGAATTTCTATGGAACATTCGGGAATCCGCCCGCTGGATGGGAGGAGATTGTGATGCTGACTCCTGAGCAAACGGCTGGTGTTGCTCCATGGAATAGCACTGGATGGAGTAATATTCGTGCTGGTAAATCTACCACTAAGATCACTTCGACTGGGAATAAGACGGCTACGTTTAAACTCGCTCAGGTGAGAAACGGGGGCTCATTTTCTAGTAGAAAATTCAGACCAGCAGCCACACACAATGATGGCAATGCATCCCTCTTGGACGGGCACATGAATACGACGGAGAATCCTGGGGACGGGACGATGACTGGAATCTTGGAGGTGAGTGAGATTCCTTTTGCTGCTTATGATGTGGTTTTATATTTAGGGATTCAGAGAGCTCAGTATGGTGAAGGAAAAGGCTGGGTGAAAATCAATGATGCTATCGAGAAGAGGTTTATGCTTGATAAGGCTGTTCCAAACTGGAAATTCACTAGGATCAAAAACCCTTCCGTGCCAGGGAACTATCTAGTCATTCCTGGTCTCTCTGGAGCTAATCTCAAGATTGAGATGGCGGGTGAAAACTTCACTCATCTCGGTGCAGCTGGCATGCAGATCATCGAGGCTGCTGAAGCGAGAAAGAAAGTTGAGATCACTAAGGTCTCTCCTGATAAATCAAAAAAGGAGCTGTCGGTGACTTGGCATTCTGTGCCGGGCGATTTTTATTCTATGAGCTATTCTATCGATGAAAAAAAATATTACCCGCTAGGAAATCCTGCCATTTCTGCAAATGCGACTGGCTACACCACCACTCTAACAGGAATACCTCACCCTGTGCCGAATGCCGAAAACATCTTCATCCGTCTTGGAGCAGCTGACTATCATGATCCAAAGTGGGAAGGATTATCTGGTGTGGGAAATGTCATTGCACTCGGCTTCAGTGAGCCGCTTTTCGGAGAGGTGGCTACCAATACTGCTAACTATGCGGTGACAGATGAAAAAGGTCAGAAAGTAGCCATTTCTAAAGCACGTGTTGGCAGAACCAATAATTATGTAGAGCTAGTGCTCGCTTCTCCTATGGCCGGCAATAAGTCGGTTACTGTTAGCGTGAGAAATTTGGTAGATGTCACTGGGCGTAGGCTGGCGGATACTCCCGCAAAATCATTCAAAACTTGGGATAATAAATCGAAAGGTGTGAAGGTGATCATTTTAGCAGGTCAATCTAACATGGTAGGCTACGGGGAATCGGAATCTGGTAATGGTAAAGTAGCTGGTGCGCTAGGCAGTCTTAGACATCTCGTGAATACACAGCCAGCAAAGTATGGTGGACTGGTGGATAAAGATGGAAAGTGGATAGCCAGAAACGATGTGAAGTTCTGGTGGAATAGAGGGAATAACATCATCAAAGGTGATCTTAATGTTGGTCAAGGTAGTAGTAAGTCACGTATAGGACCAGAGTATGCCGTTGGTCAGATCATGGGAGATCACTTTGAGGAGCCAGTGCTCATTATTAAAACGGCATGGGGAGGGAAGAGCTTGTCTATCGATTTTCGCCCACCTTCTGCGGTTCGTAAGAGAGGCGGGAAAGTGGGGTTCTATTATAATGAGATGCTGAATAACATTCATCAGGTGTTAGATAATTTCAGTACAGAGTATCCTGAGTATGCTGGGAAAGGTTACGATATTGTTGGGTTTGGTTGGCATCAGGGCTACAACGACGGCTTAAGTAATTTTCCCGCTACTGAGTATAAGGAAAACCTGCCTGATTTTATCGCAGATATACGCGCTGAGTTTGGCAAGCCATTATTACCATTCGCACTCGCTAGCACAGGTCACGGGGGAGCTAGTCAGAAAGGATCATGGCTGACTCTCACCAATAGCCAATTAGCGATAGGAGATGCAGCACAGTTTCCCCAGCTAAAAGGTAATGTGAGCGCAACAGATACCCGACTTTTCTGGCGTGATACGAAAGTTTCTCCAACAAATCAAGGTCACCACTGGAACCACAATGCCGAGACATATTACGAGATTGGTGAAGTGATCGCAAATGGTCTGAAGACCTTGATGTCTAAGAAGTAAGGGTAAGAGCACAGAAAAGGGGGGTCTTGCTAGGGAGAAAAGACTACTTAACCGCTGATTTCGCTGACTTTAGCCTGATGACAAGAATCCTATTGATGCAAAAATCGAAGTTTCTATGTTCTAGAATGACTCGCTTTCCTCTGAAAGGCCGTATTAGCAAAAAAAATCAGCGGTAATCAGCGTAATCAGCGGTCAACTTTTTCTAAATTGCTGAAAAGTCGTGCGGATGATGTGGATTCTTAGTAAACCTTGTTTATGAAGTATCTACTCACACTACTTATTGGTTCGGCTTTTCTTTGCTGCTTTGCAACAGGACAGGATAAAGAAAAGAAAGACGGGAAGATTGAGACTGTCAGTCAGTCAAAATGGATCAGTCTTTTCAATGGTAAGGACTTATCTGGATGGGTGGATGTGAATACTAGTAAAGCGACCTGGAAAGCAGTCGATGGCGAGCTCCACTGCACGGGCTTACCGATCGGGGTGATGCGTTCTGAGAAGATGTATGAGAATTTTATTTTAGAGATTGAGTGGAAGCACATGAAGAAAAAGGGCAATAGCGGCGTCTTCCTGTGGTGCGATGCAGTCCCTGGTAAAAACAGGCTTCCCAGCGGGATGGAAGTTCAGATGTTAGAGTTGGATTGGGTGAATCGTCCCAATGGTAAGAAACAAGAGTCGAGTTTCATCTCAGGTGAGTTGTTCGCTGCTGGCAAGATGACCGCCACACCAGACAACCCAAGAGCGAGCAGTCCAAATGGGCCACGCAGTGTGTCAAAGGAGTATCGCTGCAAGGGAGTGGGTGAGTGGAACCAATACACCATCGTAGCGATCAATGGAACGGTGAACCTCTCTATCAATGGTAAGTTTGTGAATAGCATTCGTAAGGCCTCAAAGAAGAAAGGATACCTCTGCCTAGAAGCCGAAGGCTCAGAAGTGCATTTTAGAAATATTAGGATTCAAGAACTACCAGGAGGTGTGATTACTCCTGAGGAGGTGGTGAAGCTGGTTGAGGCTGAGTGAATGAGTTGATTGGTTTTTTGACAGAATGAACAGAGTTTTTAAGAAGGATCAGAATTTTTAATCTCAGGGGATGGCTAAGGTGTAGTGTGCTCCGCCTTTTGTTCCTTGCATCTGTAGAATATCTTTTTTGACTAAGTCTTGGAGGTCGCGAGCGGCAGTTTTGTTTTGATCCGACATGTGAGCCATTTTCTGGTAGGTATCATTAGTGAATTTTCCTTTGAATCCATCTTCTAGTTCGTAGAAACAAAGACGCTCGAAGACTTTACTTTGTCGCTCGTTCATTCCTGCTGTGTAAGCGTGATTTCTTAGCTGGGTGAAGGACGCCATTCTAATGGCTTCTTCGATCCCTTCTTGGATGATGATTGAGTAGGTTTTGAGGCGTTCTGTTAGATCGAGTGATTTTCCTTCAAATGATTGGTAGTAGTCGTCTGAGTTATTTTTGATGGCACGTGAGATAGCAATGGGGATGTCTAGACCCAGGTCGTGCATCAAGCGCATGTTCATGATGGCGCGTCCCACTCGACCGTTACCATCAAAGAAGGGATGGATCTTTTCAAAGTGGATGTGTGCTCTTACTGCATTGAATAGGGGAGTGGATGCGTCTGATTGGTTGTAGAATTTAACGAAGTCATCCATGCCTTTGTTTACTTGGTCCTTTGGGAGCCCTCGGTCAACGATTTGCCCTACTCCGTAGGGTGTCTCTTTGACTATTTTTAGGTCACCATTGTATTGCCCTGCTTTTGATTCATTGAAGAGGGTGTGGTGCATGGTTCTGATGATATCATTCGAGATGGGATCAGATTTGTGATCTACTGCTAGAATTAAGAGTTCCAGAGCTGAACGTTCTCTGGATTTTTTAGCACCGACAATGTTTCCGATCAGCGATTTCTTAATCGTGTCGCGGCTTAGTTTTATCCCTTCGATGATTGAGTTATCGTAAACCTCAGAAATGAAAAGGTCTTGGTAATCATCAGAGGAGTTCAGTTCTTTGAGCTTGAGAGCACTCAGTTTTAGTTTTTCCTCAAGCGGGGCAATATAGTTTTCATTTCGGAAAAAGTGAGGAAATGCCTCATCTTTCCAAATAGGATCACTGATGTCTGTGTAGTTTCCTTCGTCCACGATGTCCTAAATTATCAAAAATTCAGGACATTTCAAGAAAATGTCTTAAATTATGTAAAGTTTAGGACATTTTGGGTTGGTGTCTTATAAAACAGGCTTTAACGGACATTTGGATTACAGTTATTTACGGTTTTGAAACTGTAAATCTAAACCTGATGTCTATATGCCAATGGTCCATAAAGCGTATTTAAGGAATACAACGGCAAGGGAGCAGGAAGCTTATTCGAGATGACTCCACTCGGAGAAGGTGGCGGCTTGACCAATTTTGTCGCCTTCAAGGTCATAAACATTCCAGACAGTGGCTTGCGTGATGCGGAAGCGTTTTCCGTCTGAAGAAATGCGTACACCTGAGTAATCGTCAATGTACCCTTTAGCGGTGACATTATTCAGTAGTCTTTCTCTCTCTTCTCTATTGGGAGCTTCGGCGGTGTAGCGAGACGGGGTGCGGGTAAACTCATCCCAGCTCATGGCAAAAAGCTCCAGCGCACAGCGATTGCCGTAGTTTAGAATCGGGTCTTTTTCCAGTCCGTGCGATGCTACGAAAAACGGAGCGTCATTCACTAGCTCTGCCATCTTGGTGGCGTCATCGGTCGGTTTAATCAGATGTCGGCCCGTTAGCTGATGGTAGCTGCGTAGCAAGTGCGAGACATGAGGCGCAAGATGCTCGTTGCTGGCGCTGGGTTTGGGTCTCGGTTTAGGGAGATGAGGCACTAGACTCCTTTTTCGCTTAGAGCGGTTCCGTTTATGGCGAGTCCATCAAAGCCATGGTTCATGAAGTTACGGATATTTTGGTGTCCAGTTCCAGTGGGATCATTGAGGACTTCTTCAAAATAGAATGCACCGAAGCAGGCTAAAGCTTCTTCTTTGGTTAATGATTGTGCTTTTGCAAAGGCAAAGACCTTGCATGAACCCGAGTTCTCTCCCGCTTCGTTTTTGATATCACCATTCAAAAAAGAGCTTGGCGTAAAATCATAGAGGGCTTCGATGAGCTCAATCGTTTCTGAAAATGCGACAGTGCTTGGGTTCTCTTTTAGTTTGGTTTTGAATTCGTTAATCGTCATTGTGATAGGTATCTTAATAGAGTTGTGATGCTTCTTCTGAGGTTGTTGCCGCAGTCTTGATGTAAGCGTGGGAATGTAAATGAAATTTATAGGAGTGTATTTAGCACTCCTGAAGGGAGCATGTCTGCAGAGCCCATGGCTTCAGCCGTGGGGTGACGTTAAAGTATCTTGCCCGTGCTGAAGGCCCGGCGGAAAGTTTATTGCATGTCTGGTAATGTTCATTTCCGCTGTGCCTTCAGCACAGATGTATTTTGGGTGTTGATACCTAGGGCTGAAGCCCCAGGCTTTGCAAATGATCTCCCTTCAGGAGATTAGCTCATTAATTTCACTCCAAAACCGCAAACTCTTCAAGAATGGAGAATGCTTCTACTCACATACTTCAATGCCACCTCAGAAGTTGCTTCCAGAATAACGGGGTAGACGAGTTCTGCTGTGTGAGCTTCTTTCCATCGCGGTTCAATAAAGAGACAGAAAATTATAAATTGATCCAATAGGGGGAGAACTACTCCATGATAAATCTTAAATGGCTGCAATGTTTAGGTGATATTGAGCTCAGGCCTTGTGCCTTGCATGTGGAGGATATTTTTTTTGACGAGGTCTTGTAGATCACGAGTAGCGGTCTTGTTTTGGTCAAACATTTGTGTCGTTAATTGTTATGTTTTGTCGGAAGGGGGCTTATGGACCGGGAGGTCGATGCCTCGTTGGGGCTAGATGGGGTTCTCTTCTTTTTAGGTGAGACATTACTTGCGCTGAGGTGTGATACAACTAAGTTGAACGTAACTATGAATTCCATTTCCAAAGAAGAATCGATTAGAGGTGCCTTTTTCGGGGCGATTGTTGCAGATGCGCTCTGTCTGGGGAGTCATTATGAATATGATGCGGTCAAAATCCATGAGGCTTATGGGGGCGGGCCAATTGAAAAATTCATGTCGCCTGGTGAGTTGATGGGGGGCCAGACGCATGGGATAGGATGGGGAGAGAGGAATTATCACCCCGGGAAAAAGGCGGGAGGGAGCACTGACTACGGAGACTATAATATTCTTGTTCTAGAGCATTTGGCTGCCACTGCTGAGCCTGCGAGACCGTTTAGCGTGGCTGAGATCATCCCTCATTGGATGAACCGTTTGGAAAACGATTGGGGGTCTTGGATTTGTACGATGACGAAGGAGACCTACTCGCAAATCAAACAGGGGGTGCCAGTCGAGCAGCTTGGTGGTATTTCTAATGCGATGGCGATTCGGCATGTGGCTGCTCATGCCTATTATGAGACTGAGGAGGAAATCGTCGAGGTCGCGAGGAAGTCAATGTTTACT